>Ga0257123_1000203_pt1 | contig 53035 bp, 45 predicted proteins | sample SI106_135metaG_FD_190185 | JGI IMG/M metagenome (GOLD analysis project Ga0257123, IMG submission 190185) | Marine microbial communities from Saanich Inlet, British Columbia, Canada - SI106_135 | ecosystem: Environmental > Aquatic > Marine > Inlet | place: Canada: British Columbia | collected...
CACGGAGAGAATGATTATAAGCAAAGGAAAATGAAGGCACCCTTACTTCTCTAACAAAATCCACGACTTTACCATTTTCTTCTAGAATAATTCCACTCTTTGAAATCAACTCAATGGATGACAATGTTAAAAGGGCATCATTTTTAATGTGAAGTTGATACATTTTCTCCAAATCAAACTGAAAGAAGGTATCTCCGTTAACTAAGAAAAAATCCGCTTTCTCAGGGATATAATCCAAGACCATCTTTAAGCGCTCTGCTATAGGTGTATCTTCACCTGTATCTGCAAAATGAAATTTGCAATCGTATCGATCGAATTCACGATTAATAAATTCCTTAATCATCTCACCTTTGTAGCCAAGAGGAAATATAAACTGTCTAAAACCATGTTCGTGAAGAATCAAGAAGGTATACCATAGAAGGGGTTTATCATGAATATGAACTAAAGGCTTGGGAATGGCATCAGTAATTTGTCCAAGACGACTACCCCTTCCACCACAAAGAATAACGACGCGCTTGTCTTCCAAAGGCATATGTGCCGATTCTTTTGGTCTCGCTACTGTAACATTTAGCATTTATCCAAAATTCTCCGTGTTTAACCAAATCCTTACCATTGCAAAAATGTTATCAAGGTTTCAGAATTTATACCGTAATACTATTTGAACCTTTCTGCAGTGAATCCAGATAATACAATCTGCCTTTCTTTTTTAATAGTTCATCGTAGTTTCCAGTTTCGCATATAACGCCTTTCTCTACCACAAATATCTTATCAGCACATTTTACGGTGGAAAGACGATGTGCAACCATGATAATTGTCATCTCATGACAATACCCTTTAATTGCCTCCTGCATTAACTGCTCTGTTTCACTATCCAACTCACTGGTTGCCTCATCCAAGATGAGGATCTTAGGTTTCATTATGAGAGCTCTAGCCAGGGCTACCATTTCTTTCTGGCCTCCAGAAAGCTTAATACCATTCTCACCTATCGCGGTATGAATACCATCAGGTAATTCAGAAATCAATCTATCTATGTTAAATCGCTTGCATATATCTGTGACGATATCATCATTCACATCTTTACAACCTATTGTCATATTTTCCAACAGGGTACCGTCCAGTAAAGTTGCTTCCTGGCTGACATATGCAATATTCTTCCTGAAAGAACGTGTATCCAATCGGTCATATGGGATATCACCATAATAAATCTTACCAGAACCTGGCTTGAGCAAGCCAAGAATAAGGTCCAGGATAGTTGATTTTCCAGCCCCGGAACTACCTACAAAAGCAACACTCTGTAAAGGCTCAATATCCAAACTGATTTCGTTTATAACATTTTTACCTTCAGGATATCTAAAACTAACATCATTAAACTTTATCGGTCTGTCATAATGAAAGATTTCATTACCATAAATTTCCTTATTCTGTTTCAGGTTACTCAGGCGTTTTTCAATAGAACGGTGAATAGGGACTTGTGTATTTAGGGCCAGATACGCGGTAAAAAGACTATTAAAATGCGGACCCAATCTCATGAATACAAGAAGCACTACAAGCAATTCAGAAAAACCTAAACCTAATACACCCCTCAAACCCATTAACAAAACAATAAAACCGAAAGTTGTGACAAATGTCCATAAACTCTGTAACTCTTCTCTCAATATAATTAATTTCTTTACCCTGACCGTTTCATCCACAGAACAGAAAACCTTCGTTAAGAAGGCATCAAGAAGCATGGAAGATTTGAAAAACTTCTTGTTCTGGAGAAGATTAACCGTCGCATTTGCAACGCTTTTGTATGTTTCATTAAATTTCGTTGATAATTTACGAACATGGCTGGAATTTCTTGAATTGATTAGAAATAGAATCCCGTATAGGGCAAACGCCAATATAGTAACAGAAAATGACAGTCTTATTACTATAAACATAAATGCTGTTACCTGTATCAGGTAGATGACAATCCGTTGTGCATTAAGATGAGCAACGCCAGCACCATCCGCTTCCCTCAAGATAGCATGATTCATTTCACCTGATTTGTCCGTCGTAACCCATAACCAGTTTACGACGCTGTAAGAGCGAAAGATTCTCTTACGATATTCCATAGAAAGCCTCTGTTGTGCGAAATTTGCCACAATTGAGGACAAAAACACCAGTATCTGGCTGGAAATAATAAGCAGTGAAGCAAGAAAAAGTAGTTTATAAAAAGATGGTTCAACGCCTAATGTCTTGAGGATTTTACTGAACAGATCCATAGTGACAGATTTGTCTCCTGTAGCACTATCTGTTCTTGTATATTCAAGCACAGGTATAAGCATTGGTATTCCTGCAACAGTTAAGAAGCCACTTAATACCTGAAGGGAAATAATCCAGCCAAAATTTGGAGTCTTTATTATAAGCTGACTTATGTATTTTAGTTTTCTGTGCAAATCAGAAATAATTAAAGTATTCATATACATTTCCAGCGTAACAGAAAAGAATAATCAAAAGGAAACTCTTACAAAACGCTATTCGTTCCAATATACCTACAAATTGTATCGGCAATAGATCTGGCATTTGACTCAAGTTCCTCTTCAGAGAAATCCTCTGAATCCTTATCAGAAAATGTAGCCAAAGGATTATTAATCCAAACCGAATGAAGTAATATTGCGTTAAGCAATGCCACTATCCTCCTTCTTCTTTCTTCAGTATCAATGTTCTTTATCCTCTCACATTCGTCATGTATCAGCATTGACAATCCTATCAAATCTGAACATTGTCTTGCCAATCCTGTCACATTATACAGAGTCTTGCTGAAGGTTATCACCGGCTTATTATGAAACAATACGGCTTCCCATGCTGCCGTACTACTGATTGCAACAACCATCTGTGCACTCTTTACAACTTGTATATTTTCCTGGTCAATCGGTATTAACCTTACATTCGGATATTGCCTGATCTCTTTATAGAACGAAAACGGTCTGACACGCCATCCAATTGTACCAGGATGCTCCTTAACGTAAATCTTCCAGTCAAAGGGAACACTCTTTGCCAGCGCCTCAATGATAGTCAATTGATTTATCCACATATTGTCCATTATCTGTGTTGCATATTCCGGTTGACCGGTAAGCGGATAGTATAAATATTTAACATCAGAATCATAGTCATCATAAAAACTACGACTCAATAATTTCTTACTTTGATACGCAAGCATTAAATTATGATACGAGTTGAAGAAAAGGTATTTTAAACCGTATTGGCCAATATTCAAACCTCTTGTTTTCTGGTCTCTTCTAATTTTAAACCATGCCAATACACTCCCGACCAGATATTTTGCAAACAAGTTGACATAACTTGCCGGTTCCTTCTTTTTTTTCGACAATCCGGATAAGAGCTTCCGTACCGCTTTGTGGTGATAAGAATAACCCTTGCCCTTGACTGACAATAACATTTCATCATAACATTCCTCTCCCGGTGCAAGATTTACGTCAATCTCCTTTCCTACTATTTTTTTATATGCCTCTTCAATATGCGGAAACGTTTGATGTTTATTCGGAGATATGGAATAGTAATTACTCACCCTACTACCCACTAAGGCGAGATGTAATATATCCATGTTTCTGCACGTCTGTTCCAGGATTGGAGTCAGCATTGAATGGTGCCCGGGATAAAACAGGACTACGTCAGCCTTCAGTTCAGCCAGTATCCTTTTAAAAAATCTAATGTATCCATTAACAACCCGTAGTATGTCATCCTGTCCAATATTTCCATTAACATGCGTCTTCAGATCAAAGTATTTTGATGAACCTTTACAAAAAGAACGACCAAAATATCTGTCCATAGCTATAAACCTCCATAGACTCTTTTCCGGTATGGTTTCTTCAAATTCTCTTAATTCTTCCAACGAAAAATCATCCTTCAGGAAATCCCATTTAATATCTGATATGTCATATACAAATTCATATTTTATTTCATTTTGATCTTCCAGAAATTTCTTCTTATTTCCATGTGAGGATATGATTACACCAAACTTGCCTTCCGGATACAGTTCTTTCAAGCATAATGCAATCTTGTGATTTATCTTGTAATTTAGAGTTGTGGACTGAATCAGAAAATTCATATTAGATATCCTTTGTCCTTTAAAATTGACCGCTTTTCATCCCATTGCTCTCTGAAGAGCGCCATATACAATATGTCAACCTGTTTACCATTAAAAAGATAGTGATTCTTGCGTACACCATCATTTATCATCCCCACACTGTGCATTAATTTCACCATAGGAACATTAACGGACATAGTACCTGCTGAAAGTTTACTAATCCCTGTCTCTCTAAAGAGGAATTCACAAACTCCAGACCATGCTTCAATGCCGTATCGCTTATTTTGTACCTCTTTTACACCAATCAAGATACCTACATCTGCCAGCAAATTGTTTTTATCTATATAGGCATTAATATTACCAACATGACTATTTCCCGTCTCAACATCCTCTATAGCCCAGAAAAAGTTTAGAGATCCCTCAAACGATTTCCAATAAGCACGACATGAATCAAGGGAGTGAACATTATTTCTATTTTCGCTGAATCTCATCAAATCGGGATCATTGAGCCACCCCACGTAACGCAGAGTTAAATGTTTTTCGCTAAAAGGCGTGATTAATAAACGTTTTGTTCGAATTTTAGATTTACTTATCAATCTGTTACCTTTTCCAACCGCTTCTGAACAAATCTAACAACTCTTTGCAAGGCGCCACGAACTATAACCTTGTCAAGATCAACAGGTTTCATCTTCATCTTGTTCTGCACGAAATCAGAAATTGTAGACCTCAATTGCTCTCGCGTAGTCACAAAGGGCGTTATCCCTGATTGAATGGTAGGTAACAAATCCAACTCAGCTGCCCTTGGAACAATAGCCAGACTGGGCATGCCCAGCAAAGCAGCTTCCATCATAACTGTACCCGTCATTCCAACGGCAAAGTCTGCAGCATAGAGACACTCGATAGAGGAACCACCGCTACTAATCAAGTCAAACTCGCCCTGGTATGCCGCATAATCTTCAATTGCATCCTTCGGATGTGGGCGTAATACCATGTAAGGCCGAGGACTAACGAGTTTGATCGCATCAAGGAACTCCTTTAACACAATTTCCGTCCGACCGACACTTGTTCCATCACAAGGCAATGTACACTCAGATAAGTACGTCTGCGTCCTGGGCTTTATTCTGGCTGAACCTTCTGATACAAATGCCAGCACTTTCTGATCTACTGATACTCCAGGAAACAGTCGATGTCTGAAATCATCTCGGTCTTTACTGGTTAATCTTAAAGCCGTTTCTTGAACGAAATCGTAATAAGGGTGTCCACAAACAATAACCTGGTCTGCTGAATATCCCAAAGAAACGTAGGAGCCTTTCACAAGCTCTGTCGGAACAAATAACCAGTCAGTCGCATAAGTAAGAGACTCCCCGCTTCGCCCTCTGAAACGCAGGTCCGCATTACCGTATGCGTCTATAGCACCAATACTTTCAATCCCTGATAGTTTAGCCTGATGTACCAAAGATAATCCTAGTGTATCTGGATTTTCCGCTGTCCCTACTAATAATAAACGTGGTTTGACTGCTGCCAGGATCTGACACCCACTTACACCTTGCTCTATCTCTTCAGTATAAATTCCCCGATCTTTTAAGCAGGTTTTTGCAAGGCCATCAGCTAACAGCCTGAAAGAAATACCAAGTCTGGAAAATATCGAAGGTAATCCGGCTACATAATTGGCGGCACCAGGGTCTTCAATAAATATCAATACATCCGTTTTATTCTGTACCATTCCAAGCTATCCGCATTCCGGATTAACTTATTTTTTTGAAGGATGCCCTTTCAACTCATCTAGACTTTCCCATACTTTATGAAATGCCTGCACAATAAGATCCACATCCTCGTTCGTATATTTACGGGTACTCACACCGATTCCCATATAACTCTTTGCCTGCAGGTCTTCAGCAACAGGACAAATCCCCTTCTTGTATGAAACATTTCCTTTATAAAACTCTGCACTCCAGGGGAAGCCGTTTGTTCCGTATGCTATTTTTTGTTGATACATGGGAAGCATATGCAAATTACAGTAACCTCCGGCAGTAGGAACTCCCTCGGCAAGAAGTGCTTCTACTATCAGATTACGATGAACGCCAACCTCCTCTTCATTGAACAAAAGAGGATAACCATAATAAACGTGTGTACAATCCGGTTTGACCACAGGCACCCGCAGTCCTTTGAGCTCTCTAATTCCCCTTGTTATCCTCTCCGAAGAGTGATTCCTATTTTCTATAAGAGAATCAAGTTTCTTCAATTGTTCTATCCCTATGGCAGATTCAATCTCGGTCATGCGAAAATTGAACCCAATCATATTTGACAATTCGGCATGACCTTTGTCCTCAACTACCGCCTCTGCATGGTTTCTTATAAGCCGCATACGCTCTGCGAGTTCATCGTCGTTGCTGACACAAACACCACCCTCTCCAGTATGAATATGTTTGTGGTAGTTCAGACTAAAAACACCTATATCAGCTATTGTACCAACATATTTTCCCTTATAAATAGCCCCCGGTGCCTGAGCACTGTCTTCAATCACTTTAAGGTTGTGCTTCTTCGCAATAAGTATAATTGAATCAAGATCCGCAGCATGCCCGAAAATATCAGTCACCATTATCGCTTTAGTATACGGCGTAATATTTTTTTCAATCGAGACAGGGTCCAGGTTGAATGTCTCATACTCAATGTCTGCAAATACGGGAATGGCGTTCCATACAAGAATGGCAGTTGCAGAAGCACTCATAGTCCAGGGACTCACAACCACCTCATCTCCGGGCTCAATTCCAATGGCCCCAACTGCAGCCATTAATCCAGATGTATTAGAATTGACCGAAACTGCATTTTTTACCTTAAAATATTCCTCCCAGTCCCTTTCAAACTTTTGGACCATTTTCCCACCGTAAAAATCAGGAGACCATTCTCCCAGATATTTTGATAGAACGCCCGACTTAACTACTTCTTCAACAGCCGTTACCTCTTCTGCTCCAATAGTATTATACCGTTGAAATGGTTTGGTTATTGTTTTAGGCCCACCAAAAAGTGCTAACTTATTCATAAGATATCCTTCATAGTAAAGAGAAAACGTTTTCAACAACTTCCATGGTTTCTATTGCACTTCTACCGTCAGACTTAAGCGGAGACTTGCCGATTAAGAATTGATTCAGGTTTTCCAGAACATTCCACTGACAACGCTCCATACCTGATTTAATAATTCTTTTTTCCGAATTTAATATCTTATAACCCGAATAATCCAGGTGGGATTGATTCTGTCTGACTTCAATACTGGCGCCACCCTCCGTATAACGAATCATCCCTTGAGTTCCTATCAGCTCCATGTCAAATAGCGAAAAACATTCTTCACGAGCAGCTAGAAAATATATAACAACTTTCCCAAAACGGATACAGACATCAGGTTCAGGATCTTTTCCATCCCACTTTCTACCTCTGTCCAGAAGCGTTATCTGCTCTACCTCCCCAAACAAAAAAATCAGCAGGTCAACAAAGTGTGAGCCGTTGTTAAGAAATCCTTTGCTATACCACGCTGTGCCCTTGTAAATCTCACCAATCTCCCCGTTTTGAATAGTTTTCTTTAAGAGAATAACACCCGGATCAAAACGTCGTGTATAATTAACAAGCAGAGTACACTCGCTCTCTTCAGCAAGCGCCAACATGTTCCGGGCATTCTTCAGAGAACCAGAGATAGGTTTCTCACACAATACAGCCTCCAGCTTATCGTTCATAATCTCCTGAAACACTTGATGGTGAAGATTCGTCGGGGTAGCAATAGCGATTACTTGAGGATGATGCAAAGAGAGCATAGTTTTCACATCCTGGTAAGCCGGACATTCAAACTTTTCCTCAAAACGTTTACATTGTAGTACGTCAGAATCAACGGCTGCAACTAAATCAAATGCCTCATGATAAGAGAAACCGGTTGCATGTGTTTTTATATAGGAGCCATCAACATGATCATAATCATAACCCTGTCCTACTTTTCCTAAACCAATTATTGCAGCAGAGAATCTTTTCAAATCACTTACCTATGCGGCTCTTGACTTCTCCATGTAAGAATGCGGCACATCTCTGCCCTTCCATTCACTTACAGAAGGCATTTCTCTCTCTTCAAATCCCAGCTTTTCGTAAAGGCGTCTTGCCGCAACATTATTTTTTGCCACATATAAATAAAGCGTTTCAATATTTAGATCGTAAAAAGCATGGTAAATAAGTTGACTTGCTGCTGAGATTCCAAACCCTTTACGACAGTTTTGTACATCTCCAATATATACCCATATTTCACCGTTTTTTTCTTTATTAATGTATTTTAATCCACAATTCCCAATATGCTGATTATTTTCTCGGAGATAAATTGCAAAATGTTTTTGTGTATCATTGTTTTTTAAATTATTAAACCATCTGACATGGTCATCCCAGTTAACTTCCTTAATAAAATTAAAACTTTCACGAAATTCCTCACGTTGCACCCACACAAAAGTCTTTTCAAGATGTTCTTCTCCAAAGGGCTGTAAACAAACAAATTTATTATTCATATTTTGTCCCATGTTATAGGTGCTCCCTTTGGAATAAAGACCCTCGCCTTCCTTTCCTTGACTATATCTAATAATTCCGCACCTATTCCTTCTTTGTTGCGTCGTCGAACTTCAATATTATTTGCCTTAATATCACTCCCTTCAGCGATATCGCAAAAAGCAAACAGGCCTGGCGTATATTCCATTGTCCCGGATTCTTTCTCAGTAATAACTTTTCTGGAAGACCCTAACATTTGCTCTGTTCGTCGCACTGTTCCGGTCAGTTCACCCAGCTCATGTGGTGTCACGGAAAAGGCATGATCAGGACCAGGCAGGTTTTTATCGAGAGTAAAATGTTTTTCAATCATTACCGCTCCAAAGACAATAGCAATACCCGCAGCCAGAGTACCTTCGGTATGATCAGAAAAACCCACAGGTAAACCGAAAGCATGTTGAAGTGTTTGAAAAACACGTAGATTCACCTCCGTATCCGGCACAGGATACGCAGCTGTACAATGAAGAAGAACAACATTATCATGACCAATCGTTTTCAAGGCTTTTTCTATCCTTCCCAGATTGGACATGCCGGTAGATAGGATAACCGGCAAACCGGTCTCTCCAGCTGCACTAAGCAATGGATAATGCGTAATCTCTGAGGAGGCGACCTTAAGTCGTTTGATACCATGCCTGACCAGAACATCTACACTTTCTACATCAAAAACTGACATAATCAGATCTATGCTACGTGATTCACATTGCATAATAAGCTCAACCATCCATTCCTCAGGAATTTCTGTTTTTTTTAACAAATCTACAATCCGGGTGTCCTTTTCAATCCCTCCACTGCCAATCAAGTATTCAGCTACTTTTGTATTCTCCGGATATAGTTTATCTGCCCGGTAATATTGGAATTTGACAGAATCCGCTTCTGCCTCAGAAATATGATCGAGCATTTCTAGTACTGTATCCCAGCACCCGTTATGATTTGAACCTATCTCTGCAACTATTTCACACCTATTATTCTGCTCTTTTAGCATCACACTATATTACTAATTTCATTCACAACCCGATCAGGACCTAATCCGTCAACCATCTTCATAAGATTTTCTGAGCAAGCACTGCGCCTGTCAGAATTATGCAAATATTCCTCGATAGATTGCACAAAATAATTATGAACAAACTCTCCTTTGCATAAACCATTTATCGCTAGTTCCCGTTCCACAAACCAGTCAATAACCGATTGCTGGTTCAGGTTGCATCCCAGCATAACAAAGGGCAATCCATAAAAACACATTTCCCAGGTGGTAATTCCCATTGACATCACGCCAATATCTGCCCCGGCAATCAATTGATCCAGGCCTTCAGGCGAAACATATACCTTTAATTTATCTCCAAAACCGTTAAAATCTGAATGATCCCACGAACAGGCCGGCCCAAGAACTGCATTCATATCCACATCAAGCCCCCTTAAAGACTCAACTACGGAAAGAGTCAGGTTCCCCACATCTGCACCCCCCAGAGTTATTAATATATTGGGCTTTTGCTTATTAGTTAACCTGCGCTTTTCTCTCAAATCGTATCTGCCGGTAATTAGAGCATAGGTAGTTCCATTAAGCAGTTTCCCATTTGCTCCCAGTCGATAGTCACGGGTATCAATATTCACATTCTGATTCAATACTAAGTTAGCATCAGAATAATCTCCCGGAATATCCTGGATAATGAGGGTATGTCGAACAGAAGAATTTACTCTTTTACGGTAGTCTTCTTTAAATTCATATCCGTCATAGATGACCCAATCATATATTTCTGACTTCAGATAACCTACAAACAAGTCAGAATCTTTCTCAGATCCCCTTACTACTTCTTCCTCGAATACAAAAACCTTAATTCCTTTTGACTCCGCATAATCTTTAAGGTTTTCCGGAACGAAAGACATGAAAAAAGAGACCAAACACCCGGCCCTTTGTAAAGCCTCCGCCAAAACCAGGCACCTCCTGAAATGGCCTATACCACAAGTAGCCCCTGCATCTACCCTGAAAGCCAGATTTAATCCTTCAACCACAAGTTATGCTCAAAAATCTTTATCCTATTATTAGTTATAATTTGTTAAGCATTCTCATATATAACAACCTATTCTGTTTCCCCATAAAAAGAGTAACTTTATCCGTCAGTCTAATCTCCGTTCAATAAAACATTACAATAAAGATCCATATTATCCATTTTATGGAGCATCTCATCCATTGACTCAAACTTCAATATCATTTCTCCCAAAGCGCACCCGGCCATTTGATAGCTTTCTATAAATGAGCCGATCTCAACATACATATTATGTTCAAGAATATTATTTTTAAGATCATCAGATATATTTATTCTCTGGAAAATTCCCTCACGTCTTGAATGGATCATATAAGAAGAGTAATATCCCTTAACATCATGCATTCGCAAATCTGAACAATCTTCACCCAGAGCTGCTTTAACGGTATAATCCAACATATCCACACCAGTAGCGTATCTTGTCACCTGTGGTATCAGGTTTCCACCATTTCTTGGACCAATCTCAATTACAAATATGTCATCATTGGTCGTAATCATAAAATCAAAGTTAAATGCCCCAAGCCGGATACCCAGTTTTGCGAAAATAGACTGCAACTGCTTATGCGCCATTTCCTGCACCTCAACGTCATGTATTGAAGGAAAACTTTCACCAATTGGGACAAGAGTATTACAAGCTTTGTTAAAATGTTCATTTGCAAAACACCTGAAAACCAATTTCCCATCAACTACAAATCCATCCCCTGCAATCTGACATTTTTTCCTCTGAATAAAATCTTCAATAACTACCTTCTTTGCCCTGGAAAAAGACAAAGCATTGTCAAAGGCTTGTTGGAAATCATTCTCGTCATATTTATCATCAACAAATTTCTTCATCCCCCGACTACCTGCAGAATCACAAGGTTTGATTAGAATAGGGAATTTGAATTTTTTAACATCCCTTGCTGCTTTCCGCCAGTCTTCATACACATCAGAGGTCGGAACGTAATAATCGTTTTTACGTAGAAAGTCACGAAAGTAGTCTTTTCTGGCGAGGGTTAAGACTGATTCATATGGGTTGGAAGGTAGACCCAGTTCATTGCCAACAAAGGCTACAGTAGGTGCTGCTACATCAGCCGCGTATGTCATTACACCATCTACATTACATCTTTTTGCTATAGTAAGAACCTCTTCACATTCTGAAGTACTAACCTGATAAAACTCATCTGCATAATCCCTCCCAACACTATCTGCATCCATATCACACGTTATAACATAGTAACCCTTTGATTTAGCATATTGTATTGCAAGAAGTTGAACCCTCGATGCGCCAAGAATCATCAATCTTTTCTTGTTGCTCATACTACGTCTGCCATCACCATCTTAAGCCATTCATCCCTATGCTGTTTAAGATATTGCAGTTTCTCTTTCTTTACGCCAGGATCCAGATATTTGGTGGCCATAAAACCATATTGTTCACTTTTGAAGACCGCTTCTACCTCTTTTTGGAAATCATTTGGTAATTGTGTGGTATCAGCCAAAGGTGATGTTGGCCAAAGTTGACTGCATTCAGTACAAAGCGGCAACCCCTCTTCTTCAACGTCCTCATAACGTCGTTCGATGAGAGCCTTGCGAAATTCTGCCATACGTTCATTGTTCCACAACTGCAAGGCGTCATCGTCTCTGGCATTACCAATAACGTAACGCGAATCATAATCAAACACACATGCTCTAGTTGTACCGTCAGCATTGATACCAAGCTGCCTCCATGGAGACTTGCAAATCGGCCACTCCTTCATGGGTGTTTTTTTAAATGAACTGATGTCTAATTCCTCATTCCAACCAAACATGTTTATCAGTGGACTTATATAAACATCATCTAACGGCAGGAGAGCAAAACACTCCAGATATTTATCTTTCTCCTTAATTGTTTTCTCTTCCTCCACAAATACAGATCTGGTATGAACAGGAAAACCGGCTTCTCCATTCAACTCAAGGAAATCAAGCATATTATTCAACGTCTTCTCATATTTTGCACCTTTATAAATACTATCATAAGTTTTTTTGGAAGCTCCGCTCATGGAAAACTCAATTTTATCCAGTCCCGCTTCTATCAATGCTCCAGCCTTAGCTCGCTTTAATAAAGTTGTATTTGTTGTAATCCTTGGCAGTAAGCCGTTTGCCTTCACGATCTTGACTATTTCTACAATCTTGGGATGCATAAGTGGCTCACCTTGAAGATATAAGTCAATAAAAGGCTGACTTTCACGTAAATCTTCAATTATTTTTTCAAATAACTCTGTACTCATAAACTGTTTTTCCCTGCGCATTGTATACTGAGGACAATGTGTACATTTCAGATTACAGGAGTTTGTTAACTCTATATATACCTGATGAGGAGGGCTGGAACAATGTGGCTGTGGATGCGTAGCATTATAGAGAAAATGTAAGTAATTATATTTTCTGCTGTTCTCTTCCCATTTTCTATGATTATTTTTATCCATAATTTTTCTCTGATTAGATGTTTTCTCGTTATTCAATGTTTTACGCAGGTAACGCCTAGAAAATTAACTCCAAGGATGCTTGGATTTTTTCTATGAAATTTATCATGCTTAGTTAGACACAATATCTTAGTTACTCAAATCTATTAATAATCTGCCCTGCGGAAAATTGGATTTATCATTTCACCATTAAGAAATGAACCCGGATCTTCGCTATTATAGGCCTTTTGCAAAGTTTGAAATGCCTCATTATATACTGTTATCGTATATTCAATGTCCTGATCTGTACGCATTAAGCAGTTTAACTGGTGCCCATTAAACAGGACACCGTATTTGACGCACTCCTGCTGAAAAATACTTTTATATAGAAGGGATTCGTTTCCTGATTGGTCTTGAAAGAATACGGAAGCCTTAGGGGGAAACCCCTGACAGTATGTGTATTCTTCAAGTTTATATTGCCGTGCGAGGTAATTGTAAGCATCCTTCAACTTGCGCCCTAATATCCACATATGAGATACCACATTGTCCCGTTCCATGATGGTCAATGTCGCCATGGCCGCTGCAATTGATACAGCCTCACCGCCAAAGGTAAATGAAAAAAAACTGTTATCAAACTCCTCCATTATATCCCTCCGGCCAACAACCGCTGAGATTGGATAACCATTCCCCATCCCCTTGCCTATACAGGCCAGATCAGGCAGAACACCGAAGTACTGTTGAGCCCCTCCCAGAGACAATCGAAACCCGGTTACAATCTCGTCAAAGATAAGCAAGGCTCCATGACGATGTGCAAGTTCCCGCACCTGTGATAAATACCCATCCTCAGGGGCCACAGTCCCGACAGGCTCCATAATAACGGCAGCTATCTGGTCGTCATGTTCATCAAATAACCTCTCCAACGAATCTATATCATTATACGGAAATGGCAATGTAAGCTCCCGTACAGTACGTGGAATCCCCTTATTACGTAAAGTTGTCCCGATATACCAATCCTGCCAGCCGTGATAACCACAACACAATATCTTATCTCTACCCGTAATGGCCCTGGCTACTCTAACAGCTCCTGCTGTAACATCAGAACCATTCTTACCAAACCGCACCATCTCGGCACAAGGTATAAGCTCACACAATTTTTCAGCCAACTCTACTTCAATACGATGCGGCAGTGAATGTGAAGCCCCTTTACGTACCTGTGCAATTACGGCCTCGTCAACCTCCGGATGACAATGCCCAATTACGATAGCCCCCAACCCTAAAGGGTAGTCAACAAATTTGTTCCCGTCCACGTCATACACAAAGCCTCCCTCCCCTCTCTCAATAAATACAGGACTAACCCCCTGGACAAATTGGGTATACCCTTTACTAAAAGTTTGAGTACAGGAAGGAATCTTTCTGATAGCACGATCCAGTAATTCCTTGGAATGCGACAATGAAATCTGCCGAGTAACCGGCCTTTGCAAATCCTTATCAGCAAGCAAAGACTTGAAATATCCTTCATTAATCGGGGTCTGAGGATGCTCTGCCACCCACTCAGGATGACTTCGTAATATATTAAGTACATCCTCAAGATGAAAAAGCTTCTTTTCGGGTAATAAATGTTTAAAAATACGTTCAACCAGTTTAAAATCATCTTCGTCATCTACAGAAAGATGCAAATCCGTAAAAGGATGGTATGACTCGTACTCCACATATCTGATCTTGAACCTATCCTGATTTCGGTGAATAAAAAGAGTTAAGTGTTCTCTGTCCATTTTTGACTTTACTTCAGTATGGGCCTGCGTGAGCACTCCCATAGGAAACACCACAGTACCAAAACCATCAGGATAAGTGAAACTTGGAGAAATGGCACAGAGATCCGGACTAAAATCCTGATACTCCCGAACAACACGATCTACTGTTTGAGGATCAACCAACGGACAATCGCCTGTAACACCAACAATCGTATCCGCCTTGAATTTAACAGCCGCCTGATATATCCTATCCAGTACATCATCCTCAGAACCACGAAAGCAGGGAATATTATTCTGGGAACAAAAATCTTCAATCGGATCATTGCTTGGCAGATCACTTGTTGCAACTACTATCTTATCCAGAGTTTCAGATTGTGAAAGTCTCCACCAGAGATGCCATAACATAGGTTTACCTTCAATAGGTCGCAAGACCTTACCCGGCAGGCGATTCGAACTCATACGAACTTGTATAAAGGCTACAATCATATTTATATTCTTAATAAAAAAATAAGCTTTATATATTCCCTCTTAACTAACTTCCCACTCCTGAAACAATTTATTCATTTGAAGCCCATGGTGCTTCAGTACAACGCTGACTAATTCCAGAGAGATGGATTAAGAACCCTTTCATCCACATCATGAAATAATTCCTGTGCCTCTTTGACAATCCATGGGGATAAAGTATGGTTCCAGACTTCCAAATTTGATTTAACCTGAGAAATTGTCTCTGCACCAAAAAGCATTTTTGCTTCAGGATAAACTTCCCTTACGTATCCCAATGCCAGTTGTTGCTTGGAAATTTCAGCTTTGTTGGCAAGTAACTCAAATTTTCTCAATATTTGTGAAGCAAAAGACATGGATGGTAGTAAATCATCGTGATCCTTAAACAAAAGTCCCTGTAAAAAAATGCTTCGTACATAGATTATTTTGGACTTGCGTTCTGCGGATTGAAATACTCCTGCATCTTCAAAACGTCGATCTATAATATTAGATGGAACCTGAACCATCTTTATATCTTTAATTTCCAATGCCTCAAGTGACTTTTGCGGTGAATATACTGAAACGCCTATATGATCCACAAGCCCAGATGAAACCAGTTCTGAAAGGGTTTCTCCAAGCCCTTGATCCCACTGATCCAATAATTCTTCCCTGTGTAACATAATACCGTAAAGCTTAGAGACACACAACCGTTCAAGAGATTCCTCCAGTGTCTGTTTTAAATCCATAGGAACCAAATGATTTATAGTTGAGCTGAGCTTAGTGATAACCTTTACTTCGTTCTCTATCTCAAGTCTTCTTAATACCTTGCCTAATACACATTCACTCTCCCCGTAGGCATGTGCAGTATCAAATTCACGGATACCTCCCTCCCACGCCGCCTTTACAATATCCTCAGCGGTTTGAAGATCGGGCTGCCCAGATTTATTATTAATTCCATACTGCATCCCAAGTTGGGCGGTACCCAGAACAAGTCTACCTGTAGTCGTGTTTGAGTGGTCATTGCTCACGAGCATCTATTCTCTTCCAAAACATCTAGAAGCACCTTAATTACCTCATTAGAGTCATCATCATTCATCCCAGGATATATAGGAAGAGACATAATAGATTCATAAGCCTCTTCTGCCACCGGACACAATCCCCGTCTTGTCCCAAAGCGCTTTTGGTAGAATGAATGCAGATGCACAGGAACATAATGGACGTTGACTCCAATCCCTTTTTCCCGCAATCTTTGAAAAAGATCAGCCCTTTTACATCCCAAAGACTCAAAATCAACACGAACTACATATAGATGGTAGGAGTGATTAACATTATGTTTGATACCGAGAGGACGGATTTCCTTGATATCGGAAAATGCCTCTCTATATTGTTCTGAAATTTCTCTCCTGCGTTTGAGAAAACCAGGAAGTTTCAACAATTGACTTAGACCTAAAGCACATTGAAAATCTGTAATGCGATAATTATAACCCAGATCTACAATTTCGTAATACCATGTTCCTCGGTCCTCCCTTTGTCGGAAGTCTGAAGTCATACCATGATTACGGAACATGCGAAGTCGTTTTTCATGATCAGGATTATCGGTTGTTACCATCCCACCTTCACCAGTAGTAATATGTTTTACCGGATGAAAACTGAAGACCGTCATGTCAGCAATCCCGCCTACCTTACGACCATTATATTCAGCTCCCAGGGAATGACACCCATCAGTTACTATGGCAAGGTTTCTCCTGTCTGCAATCTCCTGCAGCCTGTCATAGTCACAAGGCTGGCCTGCATAATCAACTGCGATAATTGCTTTTGTTCTATCCGTAACTTTTTTCTCAACCTCTGCAGGGTCAATAAGCAGGGTATCCGGGTCAACATCTACAAATACCGGAGTTCCTCCCTGGAAAATAACACAGTTGGCAGTTGCAGCAAAGGTTAACGTAGGAACAATTACCTCGTCATTTGGTCCAACATCTAGTGCGTACATGGCACTGTGTAACGCCGCAGTGCCACTTGATACTGCAACCGCAAACTTAACACCGACATACTCAGCAACTGATTCCTCGAATTCTTCTACTTTAGGGCCTGTTGTCAGCCAGTCTGATTGAAGAACCTCAACAACAGACTCTATGTCGGATTCATCAATATATTGTCTTCCGTAAGGAATCATAATTGTGAAATAATTTCTCTAATATCATCAACATTCAACCACTGGCTATTTGTACCGGAATTGTATTCAAAGTCCTCTGGTACCGGTTTGCATATTTCACCACTAAAACGTTCTTCAAAAAAACGAAATGCATTTTTTATCACATAATAATTTTCAAATTCTACAGTATTTCTGGCGTCCTCATTAGGCACCATAACTTCATGTAATTTCTCACCCGGTCTTATTCCAATAATTTCAGTCCTGCATCCAGAACAAATGGCCTTAGCCAGGTCCATTATATTCATACTTGGTATCTTTGGGACGAAGAGTTCTCCGCCGACCATTATCTCCAGACATTTCATAACAAAGCTTACTCCCTGATCTAATGTGATCCAGAAACGTGTCATTCGGGGATCAGTAATATGAAACACGCCCTTCTCTTTCTGCTTAATGAAATAAGGTATTACACTCCCACGGCTACCTATAACATTGCCATAACGTACTACACTGAAGATGGAGTGATCATGTCCAACATAAGAATTGCCGGCAATAAAGAGTTTATCCGAGCAAAGCTTTGTAGCACCATAAAGGTTAATAGGATTAGCTGCTTTATCAGTACTAAGGGCAATCACCTTCTTTACCCTCTGATCAATTGCAACATCAATAACATTCTGAGCCCCAATTACATTGGTCTTAACCGCTTCAAAAGGGTTATATTCAGCCGCAGGGACCTGTTTTAGTGCTGCCGCATGGATCACATAGTCGACATCATGAAAAGCCCGATGCAACCTTTCCTTATCACGAACGTCACCGATAAAGTATCTCATAGGATATTTATCAACATGGAAAATCTGGTTCATTTCATATTGTTTCAATTCATCACGGCTGAAAATAATAACCTTTTTTGGTTCATAATTTTTTAAGATTGTTTCAGTTGCCTTCTTACCAAAAGAACCGGTACCGCCCGTAATCAGTATTGTCTTGTTATTTAACATAATATCTGCTCTTTATAAGTTTCAATTATAAATTTATCATACTTTTCCCTGGCAATAGAAACCGTGTCTTCTCTCGACAGTCCTCGATTAAGCGAATCTTGTAAATTTTTCATCACGAATCCTATTCTCCTATAAGCATTGCCGTCCTGAAAAGGGTCTAATGTAGAATATAGCTCTTTATACTCCAAATATTTCTTCGAAGCGCCATTTTCTATAACGTCTATAATAGCATTTTTTAAACTATCAACATCCCTGAATACTATTTTTCCCAATCCCTTATTACCAAATTCGTTGTTCCGAAACCCTGTTAAATCGGCATGAAAACCCAATGTACCTGCAAACTGACATTCAGCAGCAGTAGTACTAATGCCCAGCCCTACTACTAAGTCACTAGCCATCCCTATTTCGGCAGGAACGGCCTTTGTTCTGTTAGTCTCCCCAAAGAAAGTAACGATTCTTCCCTTATCTATATATTCCCGAAGTTCCGGGACCTCTTTAATAACAGCATTAAAAACATATTCTCTCTTTGGCTTTATGAAGACAACAACATCGTCATATTCCTTCAAGATAGAAAGCAGCATCTCATGTATTTGAATCTGCATATTTTTACTATATGGCAAATCGTTAGCCATAACATTGTCCTGGTACGACAAGACAAACTTGCCTGGATATCGGTTACGCAAACGTACAGCCTTTGACCTTCTTTTTTCAAAATAGTGATCCGAGGGATATCCTACTTGAAAGATTTCCATAAAAGGATATCTATTAAAATTATTATTAGTAAAATGTTCCCCCCATGTGAATAACACATCAATGCATTTCTGATTATCTACCTTATACATGGGAAAGTTACTCCAATGGCTACCCACAAAGAGACCATTTACTTTTTCCATAGCCTGTGCCTTGGTCAGTTTATCTTCACCCCTATCATACATTGTCCATAAGATCTTTAAACCAAGCTGTCTGTAAATAGATACCCAAAACATAGTCCTGCATGTATAAAATACTTCCTGCAACCGCAGCCAACCGGTTTCATTCCAGCAAAGAAATGGAAACCACAATTTTATAACAGAGGGAAAGGTATTAAAACAATACGTACCTGCAGAAAATGTAACATAACCTGGTATTACGCTTGAAAGATTCTTCATAGAACGCCAAATTCTTTTTAAGGAATTTCTGTAATACTTAAATCTTTTAATCCCTACTTTTTTAATAACATCAATCGATTTTGCATCATAATCCTCAAATTCAATACTACAAACGGTTTCCGGTTGAATCCCAGAATCCTCTAACCAGAATAGGTCACCAATCTCATCCAGACGGACTCTGCTTTGTGTTAATTCCATCCCTATATTCTGCTGTGTATTGAAGCTCTTTCGATATAGAAAATTTCTAACAAGGGCAAAGAATATTCCATTAAGAGAATCTAAAAGCCAGGGCACAAAAAACCATAGAATAGAAACAATTCTGTCAGAGAAATATTTTCTGCTGAAAGAATGATCATCAAAATGATAATCGCTTCGGTTCTCGATAGCCAATCTATGAGAAATTATTGTAGAATAAAAATAAGTCTTCTCCTTGCCGCATATTTCTTTTAATACTTTAGAAAAAGGTGTTTTACGCAATAAAAAGAGAGAGCCCATCGCCCCTGTCAGTCTTTCATCAAGCACCGTAATTTCTATTGGTCGGAAAAGATAAGCACATGCAGCTTCTTTTAAATGAGCATTATATTTATCAATATTATACTTATGCTTTTCACAAAACAATTTATTGCGCTTCTCACGGTGATCAACATGCACCCATTTATCCAGTACATCCGACAATTTGCGATGAATACATTCATATAAAGAAACACTATTGATCGTTTCTTCACTCTCTACTACCCAATCCACATTGACAAATGGTTTTCGAGTCAACTTTTGTAATATAGTTAAGAAAGGGGAGAAAGATTTTGCAAGATTGATGTAATAGATCTTTTCGACAGAATGCTTACTCAAAATATTCAGCAGTTTAACAGCAGAACCCCAACATAAGAAATCTATCCAAATTATCCTTATGTTATTATTACACAATAGCCAGACTTTCTCCCCTCGGTACATTTAATCTTAAGAAGAACTCCACAAATAAAAAAGGTAATAATTTCGATTTCTATTCTAAAAGTCATTTTAATTACAAATCGCCGCAGTAATGACGATCTCTCTAATATATACTAACGGGCAGTTTATAGAGTAACGATCAAGTAACATCTACAAATTTAATATCATACTTTCCTTCAGAGATTTCAATTATCCCTGCAGAATTGTGACTATCTCTTGGTTCTGAAAAAGCACCGGGGCTGAAAAATACAATTCCATTATCCTTCCAGCAAAATCTAATATGTAGATGACCGAAGAGAAAAATATCATATCCATTGAGGCTGTTCTCATCCCGAGATGGAATTGTTATATTAAATGGACTATGGGTCAGAAAAAGACGAATGCGGTCTATTTCTACAGTTTCAACAGCAGGTAGCTGACTATTTTTATCACAGTTACCTTTGACTCCCCCTAGAAATTGATGAGTATCCTTAATTATTTTAAGCTCCTGGCTTGTAATGTCCCCAAGTGTAATTATCCCCATATCTGGAGGAAACAATCCATCCAATATTTCCGGTGTCAATGTTCCATGTGTATCAGAAATAACAGCTATAGATATCATTTTTGTTTATTAACTTTTCACGGTTTCAAGTAATGCTCGAAAGCATGAATAAGGAACTTTTGAAGGCCACTTGTCAATACTGCTAAGACCGTGATAATCACTACCTCCGGTAAGCATAACTCCCCTGGCCTTCCCAATTCTAGCTATTCGTCTAATATTAGTCACTGATAGATTTCCAGGTGTATAAGCCTCAACACCCACTATACCCAGTAATATCATTTCATCTATAAGCATTTCCAAATCGGCAGTAACACTAGACGCCGGATGTGCCAATACACAAACACCCCCTGCGGCCTTTATCGTTTGTATCACAACACCAGGATGGAAATAGTTGTGGTTATAACCACACTTGGCCCGCCTTGCCTCATATATTGACTTTGCCTCTGACATATCATTAGCGACTCCATATTGAATAAGATAATGGTGAATTTGCTTATATCCAATACTGCGGCGTGCCCAACCACCTTTCGCAAACTCTTCATATGCATTTCTATCCAAAATGATTTCGTCAGCAATTAATGAATCCAGCACTGACTCGTATATTAGTCTCGACACTCGTCTTTCAGCGTCTAAGATCTCATTAAGCACTTTATCTTGAAAATCAAAATTATATGCAAGGAGATGTAGATCTCCAAAAACAGAATGTTTAGTGTCTATCTCAACGCCTGTAATAAATTCCAGACCATTATTCTCTGCATGTTCTAGAAAGAATGGAATAGCTTCCAACGAATTGTGATCAGTACATGAAAATCCTTTACACCCTGAGTCCACCATAAGAGGTATAATCTCCTCAGGTACACACTTCCCATCTGAAGAAAAATATGTATGAAAATGTAGATCACAATACATAAATATTCAAAGGATTACATCCTGAGACATACAGCGAAATATATTTATTCAGATCATTTTGCATATTTCTCTTCAAGCATCTTCTCAATCAGTTCCTTTTCCCTGAAATAGTCTTTTGCTATTGGTGTATCAATAAATTTTTTTGAAGTGCCGCTTACCCCCCAATTCCTGGGATCAGTCGGGTCGTTTGGTAGACCTGGTATCCCTTCACCGTTTGCCATATAAATATATAGATTCTTTAAAAGGGCAGGACTCTCCTTTATGACATCTAAGCTTTTTCTAATAGTTGAGATTGGATATCTCTCCCTATATGGTTCATAACCAAGCCTTTCTAGTTTATCACCAGCTAACATTTCAACCAGACACACTTCCCATTCTTCAAGGTGCTTCTTCCAATTGACAGATCGTGTTGTGCTGAACCCAATAACATTATTACCTTCATGTGATGAAGAAGGGATTGGTACAAGTTCATTCCCAATCACATTTTTCCATTTCTCAGGTTGAATCATTATCTCTTCAAATGGAACACCTACAAAATCGCATATCTTCCTGGACATACTCTCCGGCATACTCATAATATCTTCATACTTTAAAGGCAGAAAGGTCTCTTGGGAATATATATCACAATATCTATCCATATAATTTATCGAATCTATCCAGATAAAGATTGAATTCAAATATCCATTATCTGGCAGAAAAGTTAGCTTTTTAAATGAGGAAAGGACTCCCCTCGGATCTCTATAGAGGTTAATCACCTTCCCTTCCGGGTAAAACCTAATGAACGTAGGAATATTCCTCCAGCTTGAGCCAGAATGTTCGCCCCAGATTTGCTTATTTACCCTGTTCAGAAAATATGTCATGATTTCATCCCATACAACAGAATACTCAAATCCTCGATTTTCTATTCTTTCTAGAATTGGATCTACCTCGACTTTTATACCCATCCTGTAATGGAACCTAATCCTCAAATGATGAAGGAGTCTTTCAGTATTCTTTTTGTTCAACGGATCATACTTTTTATAATAAAACCTGAGAAAGTGGACCCTGTCATATAATAGAATCATCCTGGAATGAACGGAGATCAGGTTTACCAAAAGGGATGCACCGGCTCTCATAGTACTACTAACAAAAAATCTCTGGTCAGGAATCATAAGGAAACACCTCTTCTAAGAAACAATATAAACAAGTACAAGCAACTACTTTCTTTCATTGTTCACTTCTTTTATTAATCTATCGATCAAACTCAAACACTTCTTGGGATACTTCCCAATCGCGGTCTCCTCTGCCAATTGGATTCCATACACTCCGCTTTTGAAAGTATTATACATATCAATTACTTCAGCAATAGTTGGTACAGGTTTTTCTTCCATATTTTTTAGAAACTGTGTTGCCAGAAATATTCTTTTATTATGAAATAGTGTCTTATCAATGATAAATTTTTGATAATCAGGTATTTTTTCAATCCCAATCTCTGTAGAAAGATCACCCCTATCAAGAAGAATATATTCCACATTGTTTAATATAGACTGGATATTCACAACTGATGATTTTGTTTCTACTTTTGCGATTACCTCAATTTCTTTGTTGATATATTCCCTTGCCAGTTGCAAATCTTCCACATTTCTAACAAAAGATAATCCTATAAAATCTATCTTATATTTATTAGCTAATTCTATTAATCTATAATCTTTATCAAAAAGAAATGGTATTTTGTCGTGAATACCTCTAACATGCAAGCCCTTATTATTGTGAAGCTCCCCATCTATATCTGCTAAAAATACTATATGCTCTTCATCAGCTTGTTGAATAGTAAATCTAAAAACGCTATCGTTAGCCCAGACGCTATCCCCCTTTTTTACGTATTTGTAAAAACCCTGATAGTTTATCTGGCGTGATAAAATGGAGAATTCCTTCCCATTTTGAAACTTTATAGGTACATTTAAATTCGCAGTCCTAACCTTGTTGCCAGGCAAATCTAGAAGGATCACTGCATCAGGAATCTGCTCCTTTATAACCAAAATATGCTTTTCTATCTCATTCATATCACCATGAGCCCCGTTGATACGATAGATATACTCGTCTTTATGTATTTCAGTTAATGGGATTCTGTAAAGCAATGATGGCCCAACAGTTACTATTATTCTTTTCATACTATCTTTTTATATGAACTTTTTATCTTCAAGTTCTATAATCGTGTCTGCAACTTCTTTCCTCATAAACTTCTCATCTGGCCTAATGCCCTTAGACAGCATCTCTCTGATTTTAGTACCACTTATTTCTTCGATATATTCTTTTTCATGACCACAAGTTCTGGAAGTTACTATCTGGGCACATTTCTGGCAGTAATATGGTTCGTTTATAAGAAGTAGGGTTATCCCAATATCCGCTTTTCCCATTATGTTTCTTGCAAGCTCATGTGCTTCATATTTGCCGTAATAATTCCCTACACCAGCATGGTCCCTTCCTATTATAAAATGTGTACATCCTAAATTTTTCCGAATAATTGCATGGAAGATGGCTTCTCTGGGCCCCGCATACCTCATAGGTGTTTTTAATACATCAAAATATATCCCAATATCAGAATAATAATTATCTATCATTGCCTGATATCCTCTTATTACAGCCTCTTCACTAAAATCCCCTTTCTTTTTCCAGCCAACAAGGGGATTAATAAACAGACCATCACAGATTTCCAGCGCAATCCTTTGAGAATATTCATGAGCCTTATGCACTGGATTTCTTGTTTGAAAACCAGCAACTGTTTTCCAGCCCCTATTCCGAAATTCACTTTTAGTAACTTCCGGATCCAATGCATTATTGTAAACCGAAGGATCTGTAATATAGGTTTTTCCACCAAGCCGATACTCGTGTCTTTCCAACTCTCTATTAACTCCCGGATGGTTTAGGTCTCTTGTATTAAAGATTCTCATTACATCATTATTCAAATCTACTTTAAAACTGTCTTCTATCTTCATATAACCAATTTCGTTACTCTTGTAGGTAAAAAATATAATCTCAGAATCTACTGCTTTAATAAACGTATCATGGTCAATATCTAAAGTTATCGGAATAGTCCATAATTCTCCATTGCTTAGACACATGTTCTCAATAGTTGAATGATAATCATGAGATGTCATAAACCCTTCCAAGGGATAGAAAAGCTTCATACGAATATTAATCAAATCCTGCAGTAAATCCTCGTTTAATTCATAAGACAACTTCATGTAAAATCCTTTTGGTATTTTTCTTTCAGAAAAGAAATTATTTTTTCCATTGACTCACTTATTCCTAAATTATCTACCTCAACAATCAAATCACAATTTTGCGGTTCTTCAAAAGGAATCTCAATACCAACAAGATTTGTCTTGCCTAAATTATCTCGATATAATCCTTTTACGTCACTTTTCCTCGAATCTTCAATTGATTTCCTTAAATATATTTCATTGTAACTATCAAATTTCCTTCTGGCGAATTCTCTTAGTTTCTCAAATGGAGAAATATTACAAATAATTGCGATAATTCCATTCTGTTCTAGAATATACCCTGCAAGGATAATTCTTTTAATATTTTGAACTCTTTCTTCATATGTATATCCTAAATCATTATCAAAAAATTTCCGTATAACATCCCCGTCTATTAAATAACATTTTTTGTTCCTGGATTTCAGATATTCTTCCAATCTGCCTCCAAGTGTTGTTTTACCAGCACCTGAAATACCTATTAACCAAACAATCATTTGTGCTCCTCATTCTCTCTGATTCGTTAATGTGATTTACTACAGAAATAATTGCGACCATAAACTCTTCTCTAGCCAGCCAGCAATAGAGATAGTTGATATGGCACCACATCCTTCATTGCCCCGCGATATTGGTATCATGGTGAAAAAACAACAATTACACGTGATTGTGCTCCCGACATATTAAATAATTATTAATCAACAGCATATCTAACTCAGAATTTACAAACGTATGAACAGCATCAACAGGTGAACATACAACAGGTTCCCCGTGTAGATTCAGCGAGGTATTTAAAAGGCCCCCTATTCCTGTGATCTTTTCAAACTCTTTAATTAAATCATAGTACTCAGGGTTATGTTCTTTCTCTAGTACCTGGGGCCTTATGGTTTTATCTTTTGGATGGATCGCTGCCTTCAAATCTCTCTTTGCTAAATCTGTGGTATTAAAAGCAATTGTCATATAAGGTGATAGAAATCCTTTAGGATTGCAAACATAGTCTTTTATCCTATCTGAAAGAATCGTTGGTGTAAAAGGCATCCAGAAATCTCTGAATTTTATTTTATCATTTATTTTTTCTACAGTTTCCCATTTAGATGGATTAGCAATAATACTTCGATTTCCCAATGCTCTTGCTCCAAATCCCATCTTACCAACACACCTGGCAATAATATTCCCTTCAGCAAGAAACTGTGCAAGTTCTTTATTGGTAACATTACGTATAATCTTAAACTGATGACCTTGTAATGCCATTTCAATTTCATTATCCGAAAAAAACGGTCCAATATATATATTCTGTAAAGGCTTGTTGTTAATATCATTCTTTGCATTTTCAAAAAAACATGTTCCCAACGCAAGGCTCTCATCACCTCCTGATGGTGCAACAAAGAATTCCTCAACTTCCGGCATTTCTGCTACGACCTTATTTACCTTAATATTCATAGCCACACCACCTGAAAAGACAACTCTACGTATATTAGTATGGTTTACACAGTTTGCGACCCATTCTTGAATAATTTTTTCAGTAAAAGATTGAAGTCCGCCAGCTATTGCATCAAATCTATGTCCCTCTAAGATTTCCTTATAGTAGAAATAGAGATCTGTGGGCTTACTCTTGTATTTAAAATCGATATTATCAACAATGAGATGCTCATTAAATATAGATTCTACTTCTTTACTCATATACTCCTTAGCATAGGGAGCCAAACCCATAACTTTATATTCGTGCTCTTCAGGTTTCATTCCCAACAATAGGGTAATATACCTCCAATGCTTTCCTATGGTACATTTATCAGTCCTCAGAATTTCATTAATTTTGTCATTCTTCACCACACTAACGGTACAGTTCACACCATCCCCAATACCGTCCATTGTCAAAACCAGCGCATCTTTCTTTCTAAACGGAGACGCATAGTAAGCGTATGCAGCATGGCATTTATGATGATCGTTATAAATGATGTCTTTCCTATCAATACCTGTATATTTTACGATCGTATTGAATCTGATTTCTCTGAACTTTTCAATATCATCAGTCCTATGAAAACTTGGTTTAAACCTATCCCACAAATAGTTAGTTTCCGAAAGATCTGCGTTTTCGATTAAAGGCCCAAAATAATTTCTGTTTGCAGTATTGTTACTGTCACCTCCAATTAACATTGGTTTAAAATATTCGTGTTGAGCATTAATATGATCACGTATATTAAATTTATGTGCCCTGCTTATCATCAATGTATAAGGAGGAAGTGCGTTTACAGAAAGACATACTCTATCCAGTTTCCTATGGGAAGGAATATGTTGCAAGCAGTACGAGATAGCCTTTTCTGGAAATCCCATTTCTCCTTTTCTTCTCGATAACCGTTCTTCACTTACTGCAGCCACAATTTCCCCATCTACCGATAAAGCGGCTGTACACGTATGACTTTCAGAAATTCCCAGTATGATCATTTAATAGCCTCTATTATAATTATTTTTATTTATGAATCACTAAATCCTAATGGAGAGGTGGTAGACTTTAGAAAACACAGAGTTAACTGTGGAAAACAATTCTCTATTTTTGCGAATGAAAAAAATGAAGGATATTAACAGGTATCATTCCCATTAATCATTTAATCCATACGTCTTAGAGTCTCCACTGCCCATATCAATAATATTTATTTTCACTCTTCCTATAGAATCATTGGTTGCTACACCTATACGTTTGACAGCTTCAATAGGAATTGTCCATTCATCAAAGTAATAGTGCCACTCTTTCCCAGGATCAAAGAAATCAAAATTATCGTGTATAAACTGAAAACTTTTAGTCTCAAATGCCAAAAAAGGTTGTGGTCCAAATATTTTCCCATTCGCTTTTACTGACAGAATTGTTTTTCCATTCTTTTCAATTATCTTTGATGAAAGAGTAAATCCCCCAGGATTCTCATCCTTATGATCTGCAACTGCTCTAAATGCATCAAGAATATTTTCAAATTTAAATTTTACGTCCGGATATTTATCTGCTGATTCCTTTATAAATGACCTCATATCGTCTACATCCAAACATATGTCCTTAAAATCATGATCAGTAATTGCCATTAATGTAGGAAAACCTTTCTGTGCTCTTGCAAAGGCCTTATCAACCTCCTCCTGAGTAATCAAGTGATACCGTGTACCGACATTTAGGATTCTCCCTATTGAACGACGACAGTTGCCTGGTGTTTGGTAGTCATCATGTGATGGATGGTATATACTCCAATCATCAGGGGCAAAGCGCCAATCACCGTAACGACTATCCGCCGAATCAGGAGCAATGTCCTTTTCGCTTCCTTTGATAGACATGTTAGAAATGTCATAAGGAAGCCACTGTTCCCAAAACCAGTGACTGTCAGGGCGCTCAACGTGAAAACCGGCACGATTTACCGAAGGAAACCATTTTCTCTCTAATATTCTTCGGGACAATATTTCTATAATTCTGGAAGAAAAGACATGCAGTGTCCCCTGAGTATTCGCCTTTTTCCCAATGGACATTGGGTGATAATGCCAATCTATCCTATCCTGGTGAGATTCTGTTTCCTTTAATTTTTGCCGGTAGAAATCAAAGATATTGTGGTATCCCATATCCCGCCTCCGGGGATTATCTTCATAACCCACATGGTCTACACAATGCCAGTTATATACCCACCCCTCCCCAAAGGAATCAGTCAGAGCATTTCTGAAATCTTTGCTTAGCGCTTTGTTAAGCATCTTATCAATTTGATCCCAGGTGGAAAGAAAATTTGTAAGTCGTCCTGCTAAAATCTTACTAATCTTTTTCTCTAATCCCCCTAAATCAATCTCTTCCCTTTTTAGACGATCAAGCAGTTTTGGATCAGGCTCAAAATTTGTCTTAAATATATAATTAATACGCAAGATTGTTTCTTCTGAAGATTCGTATAACGGTCCCTCAGTATCCAAGCAATGGCATATGTAAACTATTTTTTCATTCATATTCCCAGGCTCTCTCTATCCGGTTTCACATTACATCCATTTCATCATCAGATATAACTTTCACCATATTTATATAAGCCACAAACTCAGGGCTTTTACTAATTATTTTCTTTATAAATTTAATGGACTCTTCGCAATCATTTATTATAGTTGCAACAACTACTTATTGTTCAATATTACTGCTTCTGCAAGTTTTAAATCTTTTCTTGCATCTATATCTACAATTACCTCATTATTGACTAACGGCTTTACCTTACTGCCAAAAATTGAATACATGTATTCTTTGCTATAGGGAAGCTTGCCATTGTATCTGTTGTAAAATTTATCTTTATTAAATACAAGCGTATGTCCGTCATGAATCATCTTTTGAGGTAAAGACTGCCTTCTATAAGAGGTCTCTATCTTATGCGGCAGCACTTCTTCGTTATAATCAAGCATCCACTCAGGGTGAAACTTTTCCACATTTTGCATACTAATCACAGCATCATAATCCTTATTTCTCTTTAAAAAATTTAATGCCTCGTGGAACAAATCTGGATAACGTGTAGGTATATTTCCATAAACAAGACTACAGTATTCACAACCATGCCCATTCTTATCTATCGCATCTGCTAAGGCATCATCAATCTTGCTATCATCCGCACAGAACTTCAAATCTCGTTCAATATAAGTAATATTCTTTTTCTTGCAATACTCTGTAACTTGTGCAATATCCGTAGAAATAACAGTTTCAACACTGCTGCCCAGTGACAATGAATATTCAATGGCATACTCAACAACCATCTTATTGTCTATTCTGGCAACACATTTGTTAGCTAATCCCTTACTGCCTTCCCTCGCACAGATAACTGACAATACTTTCATAATACTCCTAATATACTAAAAAATGTCCATGCCACCGTGAGTTGCACGATGCTTAATTAAGGCTTCGTCTTTCAAATAGTCATCTGCCAGATTACCAAAAAGATTCTTAAGTTTCTTACTATATACTTCAACAGAATATGGTTTTACCCTCTCACACACCACATCTATCATTTCTTGCCTTTTTGCTATAAGCTGTTCATCATCAAACGCATCAGTGAGATTTACCACAAAATCACGAGCATCTTCAAGCTTTAACACAAACTCGTGCAAATTTGCTTTATTAATACAACCTTTAGAAACAGCCAATTCGAACAGTTTTGTCCCGGGATAAGGTGTTGCAAACATTATGGACTTCAAGGGTATTTCATTTTTGATACAAAACTCTACTGTTTCACAACATGATTCTTCATCCTCACCAGGCATCCCGATTATAAATGACACAGGAAGCATCATACCAAATTCTCTATTTACCTTTATTGCATTCTCCATATTTTCTATAGTCGCAACCTTATTCATAGATTTTAACATCCTGGGAGAACCAGATTCGAACCCATAGGATATTGAAACGCATCCGGCATTCTTCATGGCCCCGACAATATCTTCATTAACGAGATTTGCTCTACCCGTACACGACCACAATAAACCCGGAACATGCTTCTGTACTTTCTCACAAAATTTATAAACACGATCTTTTCGTGCCATGAATTCATCGTCCTGGAATGATACAAAGTCTATATTATAATTCTCTTTCAGAGATTTTACGGTTTCAATGATTAAGTCGACCGAATGAGCCCTGAAATGACGGCCCCACGGCTGATAACAGAATGTACAACTAAAAGGACAGCCCCTGCTTGAGATAAAATCAATATCCCTTCCAAACCCCACAACAGGATTTGACAAATATATTTCCATCGGAAGAATGTCATATGCAGGCACATCACTATCTGAATCAAGATCATGCAGAAGCCCAGGGTCACCTGAAAATAAGATCTCTCCATTAACCTTATAATAGAATCCCCTTATATCCTTCAAATCCTCTAATTTGCTGTTCTCCAGTCTTTTAAGGAGTTCAACTACTACCTTCTCTCCTTCACCAGCACATACAATATCCACCTTTGAATTCTTTAGTAATAGTTTTGGAACCGACATTGCTGCACTACCACCTGCAATAATCACTGCATCAGGGTTTATTTTCTTTATCATATCGGCATATAAAACTATTCTCTTATATACTGGTATCAGCCCACCAATAAGCACAACATCAAATTCAGTTGACCGAAGTATTGTCGCTACCTCCTCATTACTGTATCGATAAGCATTAATGTCAACAAATTCTGGTGTTATGGAAAACTTTCTTCTAATAACATTGGCAAGAATAGCTAACCCGTGAGGTATGTGCCTGGGCTTGTCTGTCAATCTGATAGGTGGATTGATAATTAATATTTTCATAGAATCTATTTTCGAGATATGAATTACTTATGATTTCTCTCGTATCTCACATTTACTGGAAACACCTTAAATCGTATTTCTACTAGACCAAAGTAGTAACTCCTGTGTTGAGTCTTTTCAATATGTAAATTCTTTCTGAACCTCTCTGAGTTATTCAATTTAATAACTACTTAGCCTTCTTTCTTTATCCTGGCCGGAACGCCTATATAAGTTCCCGGTTCATTGATATCTTTCACGACTACCGCACCTGCTCCCAACGTTACAAAACTGCTAATGGAAACTTTATCTATTACAGTAGCAGATGTTCCGACAAAGACATGATTTCCAATCGTTGCACGTCCTGAAATAACGCTGCCTGGCCCTATGTTACAATGATCCCCTATTAAACACTCATGCTCAATAATACTTGCAGTATTGAGTATATTATTACTACCCATTCTCACCAATGGCCCAATGTATGCTTTATCAAAAACAATATTCCCTTCTCCATACACCACACCTTCTTTTTTAACTGCTGTCCCTGCTATAAAAGTTGGAAACACAAAACCTTGATTCTTTAAATCCAGAAAGAGCTCTTCTCTCTCTCTATTGCCACCAATGGCGAGGAAGAGATGCTCAACTCCTGCCTTTCTCAAGTCCTGAGATAAAGCATCTTTCACACCTTCTACTTTTAATCCAAGGATATCCTCGCTTTTTCCAGAATAATGAAGATCTATCACCATTAACGGTCTGTACTCTTTGGAGCTCTTTAATAACGAGCACAAAGAACGTGAGTGCCCTCCTGCACCGATAACAACACAGGGTTTCATCTTTTCCTATACCAACTATGCACTGATATCACAGGTTCTCTATTAATATCAATCTCGTACCGTATCTAAAATATCTATAAGAGTCGAAGCAACGTAGTTTATCTCTTCTTCCTTCATATCAGGAAAAATAGGAAGGTTTAATACTTTGGAAGTAAACTCTTCTGCAACAGGACATTCCTGGAATTTACATGGGCTTCCAGCATTCACAAACATATCTTGCTTATAAACAACCATTGGATAAGCAATTCTTGTATCTATTCCTCTTTCTCTGAGAAGAGAGGCAACTCTATCTCTCTGAGGAATCAAGACAGGATAAAAAAAGTAGGCATTTACACAATTTAGCTCAGGATGATTTTTCATTACTTTAATATCAGCCATCTCATTAAAATAATTATCATACTTTTCAGCAATTCCATGTCTTCTCCTAACATTACTCTCAAGTTTTTTAAATTGCTCTATACCGATAGCCGCTTGCATATCAGTCATTCTTGCATTTGTTCCCAACATAATATGATGGTACTTTCTTCGTGGATCCTCTCCTTGATTTCTCATAATTCTGATTTTCTCTGCCAGTCCATCATCATGTGTAAGAACCATTCCCCCTTCAACAGTTGTCATGACTTTTGCCATATGAAAACTCATTGTAGAAATCAATGTTTGAGATCCGAGATTGTCACCTTTATATTTACCCCCCAGGGATTGAGCCGCATCCTGAATAACAACGATTCCTTTCTTTTCTCCGATCTCAATTATTTCTTTGATATACGCAGGGTTGCCGCCATAATCAATGAAAAGTATCGCTTTTGTCTTATGAGATATTGCTTTTTCAATCTTTTCAGGGTTTAAATTAAATGTTTCTCTTTCAATATCCACAAAAACGGGTACAGCCCTCTGGTACAAAACGGCTGATGCAGTTGCAATATAAGTCATAGCAGGAACGATAACTTCATCCTCAGCATTTACTCCAACCGCTTTAAGAGCTAAGTCAAGAGCAGCCGTTCCATTATTTATGGCCAGTGAGTGCTTTACATTTAAGAAATCCGAGAAAAGCTCTTCAAATCTCTTAACCTTTGGACCCATAGTCAGCCATGAAGCCTCAAAAGAATTGACTACACTATTAAGTTCTTGTTCTCTAATTGTAGGTTCAGACCAGGTTACCTTCATTTAATCATTTCTAATTGGATACTGATGAGGGAAAGAGAAAGAGTTCTCTCTTATTCTTATCGAAAACACTTTTCTAGTAGAGGCTAAACATCACCCATCTTTATTGATTTACAGGAAATCCTAATATGTTAAGATACTTTCCTGTTCTGCATAAAACGTTTTCAATGCCTCAAGTTTATTTCCTTCATAATCACTAGAGGTTAGAATCCCATCTCGCAAAGCATTAATTATCTCTGCAAAACCGTCCTTTACTGTCTTTGAAGGCACGAATCCTAACTCTGTTTCAATTTTGGTAAAATCTACTCTGTAACTCCTTTGATCATCCTTTGTAACAAACTTGATTCTTAAATCAGGACAGAGTTCTTTCAACATCATCACGGTTTCTCTCTTTGTATAATTTTGAGCATTAGATCCCGCATTAAATATTTCTCCTGATATCTTTTCTTCGTCCGCTTCAATCGTCAGGAATAAGATACCCGCCATATCCAAAACATGAATGAATGGACGCCAGAGATCAGCGGCAAAAACAACAATCTCATGTTCGGTTACCGCTTGATAGGCAAAAGAGTTTACAGTCAGATCAAAACGAGTACGAAAAGAAAGGCCATGTGCTGTTGCAAATCGCAAAGAAGTAACATGGAATTTATCATCACTGATACTGTGTAAAAACCTTTCACAATCAACTTTAGTTTCAGAATAAAGCGAAACAGGGTTTAGCTTGCAATTCTCATCGGCAGGAATCGAGTAATCGGTTATCCCATAATTCGAGCACGTTGATGCAAAAACGAATCGCTTTACTCCTTTCTTTTTGGCTTCAAGGGCAAGTTGTCTTGTGGCATTAAAATTAATCTGAACTGATAATTTGGGTGCTACCTGACAGGGAACATCTCCTACGACTGCTGCAAGGTGAACTATTGTATCAACACCATCTAAAACATTATTAATAAAATCTTTATCCCTAATATCTCCATAAATAAACTCAACATTCGGATGATAAATCAGACCAGAGACATGCTGTCCGCCATATATCAACTTCTCAATACATCTGACATGATAACCTTTAGCAATAGCTTGCATTAAAAATGTACCGCCTACATAACCAGCACAACCAGTAAGCAAAATCCTCGGTCTTTTGTTCACGTTATCATTCCTCTCGAAATTTATCTTCAATCCTTTGTGTAACAATTTCTCCAATAGATGTTTTATTATTTTTTCCTACATCCGCACCTACATAACTTCTTATTTCAACACGAACATTCTTTCCAATCTTTACCATACCACCGATTATTGCTCCCATACGAAGATTAGAGTGATCGCCTATTTCTGTATTAACATTACAAATTACACCAGATAACATAATAACATTATTACCAACAGATACACCACTGCACAAAATTACACCGGGGCAAACAATTACCCCCTTCCCAAAGCTTACGTTATGTTGTATTATCACATCCGACGAAATAACATTTATCGGACACAACTTATGCTGCTGACACTCATAGTAATATTTCTCACGCAAATAATTATCTCCAACTGCCACTACAAAACCAGATACACCATCATTTTGAAGATGAGGAATAACCGAATGATCTCCTAAAAACCGTCCCAGTCCATATAGTTCTTTTTCTTTGTATTTAATTTCCTCTTCAGGGGTACCGATAAATCCTTCAAGAATGAAATTATGATCACTACGAATAATATCGGCCACCATATGCGCAACTGATCCTGCCCCAATTATCACAACCTTCATAAATCTATTCCTCCAATAATTTATTCTATTTTACCAATATGAATTTCTTCACCGGAACAAACATTGCTTTTAACATGCATATTTTGGAAATGCTTCCAGAAATCTTTGGGACTATTTTTACCCTTTGGCCTTAAGAACTTTACTTTAGAAATATCCAGCCTTTCTCCTTTTTTTATATCACATCTCGCATAAACTCCTTTTTGCATCGTTTCTCTTTGAGCTTTCTCTGTATCTTGGATTTCCCAATCTTTTGATCCAAGAGCTTTTTCAACCTTACGAACAGCCTTAACAAAGGCACTAAATTCACCAGGCATCATTGAAGCGGAATGGTCTGGACCCCACTGGTTCCTATCTAAAGTAAAATGTTTTTCTAAAATAGATATCCCTAATCCTAATGCCGCTAAAGATATCTCATTCCCCTCTGTATGATCTGAAAAACCAATCAAACAATCATCAAATGATTCCTTTAATCTTTCAATACCTCTTAGATTTATACTCTCCGGTAATGCAGGATAATTGGAAGTACATTTCAAAATACATAGTTGAGAATCATAAGTATTTAAAAAATTGACAGAATCCTCTATTTCTTCCCAACTGTTCATACCAGTAGATAGGATTACTGGGATTTTCGATCTTCCAATTACATCAAGAAGAGGATAATTCATCATTTCGCTACTTGAAATCTTGATTAGTTCAGTTTGCATATTTATAAGAAGCTCCGCAGAGGGAATATCATAAGGCGTTGAAAGAAACAGGATATTTTCTTCTTTACAATGCGTTTTCAATTCTTGAAAAGAACCAAAAGGAAGCTCTAGCTTTTTAAGTAAATCATAATGAGAAACCGCATCTTTTACATTAGCAATATGATGTTCTGCAAAAGGAGCGTCATTCGATACAAGTTCATCCGTCAGAAAAGTTTGAAATTTCACTGCATCCGCACCTGCAGAAGCGGCAGCATCAATTAATTTATGAGCCAACTTAATATCACCATTGTGGTTTACTCCTGCTTCTGCAATTATAAAAACAGGATTGTTCGTTCCAATCACATTAAAAGATGTTGTTATTTGCATGGCTACACTACTGCAAAATTATTTCTAACAAGCGTTATCTGTTCTTGAATCTTAGTCAGAGATATTTGAGACACCTCTAAAATCAGATATTTTAAATTATTAAATGTTTTAAATTTATTAAATAACACAAATGTTTCATTTGTAAGCGGTTGATTATTATCAACCAAACCATCATTATCACTTGCATGTATATGTACTACCTTTTGAGAAATCCTTTCCATAAACTCATCAATTGAAAACTTCAAAGTATTAGCAGAAACTTTAAGGTGACCAATATCTAAAAGCACAAGTGCATTTTCCCACCAACTGTCATTTTCCAATTCTTCCAGAAATTTAATGTCTGAAAACAGATACGGTGTACGGATATCCTTGAATTGATTTACAAAGGCGACAACATTATTTTCCCAGAGAAGCTTTACCTTAAATTGATCAGCAAACTTTTCCAATTTAATTGCTGTATCTACAAAAAGCGTCAAAGATTGCTCGTATGGGATTGGTATTAAATGGCTCTGATCTTCACCTAGCTGTGTTGCTTTAGGATTTATTCCATAACCAGCATGAAGAGAATAGTAAGGTATTCCAAGGATTCCACACATTTTTATGTTTTCCTGTATAAATTCACATGATTTCTCTACCGTAGCTGGGTGTGCAATATTGCAAACAAATGGAGCGTGTGGAGCCGGGAAATAATGATGGATTAAGAAATTTAAATCAGAATACTTTATTAAGGTTTTGATTAATCCTGCCCTACCGTTATGCTTGACATTAGCACTTAGTTCGATAGTTTCTATCCCTATTTTCCTTGCAATAGAAACTATTTCATCTATTTCATTACACATAAAGCAACTTGATGAAACAGCAATCTTCATTCTTTAAATTTATACACCAAACACTTTGTCACCAAAAGAAACTAACTTGGTAACGCTACTTCTTATCCGTAATCTCCCATGCGTTGACCACCCATTCTCATCAACATACAGTAAAAACACATAACACCGACCATACAAGCACTTACATCTACCTGCTTAAGAAACAGTAATTCTGGTCACACCAAATTTAAGAGGAAGAAACATTTTCATTTAAAGAGCTGTTCACTGTCAAACATATTCCAAATTAGATGGAACCGATACTTGATAATATTGTTTGATTGATTGTAATGTTTGCTCTCTGTTCTCACCTTTTAATAGCGATTCCTGTAGTTTTTTGAGTACTGAGCCTATCCGCAGATAAGCCCTACCATCCTGGAAAGGGTCCAGCATTTTATAGATTCCTTCGGCATCTTGATACCTCTGCGTGGTTCCTTCGTCAATGCAATGTTGAATCGTTTTTCTAAACTGGTCAAGGTCTCGAAAGACAACCTTACCTAGTCCACGATTACCAAAATCACTGCGAACCCTTCCGATTAAATCCGCATGAAATCCCAGTGTTCCTGCAAAATGACATTCCGCCGCTGGAGTACCAATACCAAAACTAACTACTAAATCACTAGCCATGCCAACCAACGCAGGAACCGCCTTCCTGGGAAGTTCGCCAAAAAACAGAACAATTCTACCTTGCTCAATCCAATCATCCAGCTCAGGCAGTTGCGATTTGATAATACTAAACCACAATTTGTGTTTAGGCTTGAAAAAAAGAACGACTTGATTGTTCTTCAGTAAAATATCGATGAACATTTTGTAAAGGTTGAAATGCATTCTGGCGCTAAACGAAACATCATGTCCGAAACCGCAGTCGTTGCAAGCAATTATAAACTTTCCAGAATATTGATCACGTAGTTCAGCAGCACTTTTCCTATGCTTTTCAAAATAGTGATCTGATACGTATCCTGAAACAAACGTAGAAGAATATGGATAACGTGCAATTGCATTCTTCAAAAAGTGGTTTGACCAAACAAAGTACACATCATAACTCTTCTGATATTCAACCTGGTACATGATGTAATTACTCCAATGACTTCCGGTATAAAATCCACCAAGGTTCTCAATTGCCTGAGACATTGCTAATCGAGAAGTTCCCATATCGTTCATTGACCATAAGATTTTAATATTGTATTGCTGATAAATACTTTGCCAATAACTGGTCTCTGTATTAAACTTGAATAACTGAGTATGAAGCCAGGTACTTTCTTGAGGTCCTAAGAAATATCTAACAAACTTCATCAACCCAAATAACCCTCGAGTGAAATGTTCATACCCTGGCACAACCACATGAACGTCATCCCCTCTGAACTTCCCTGCGATTCTTTTAAATGCTATCCCTATACACCTACTCAATATCTGAAGCCGATGTACCCCATATTCCGACAGGTTCTGCTGAGATTTTTCATCCAGTACAGCCGTTTCTAAATGATAAACAGTATCTGCCGCTATCCGGGATGAAGGCAACCAAAACAAGTCATTATTTTCATCCGGCCTGAATATACGTTGCAAAAATTCTACCCCAATATTAACGGCATGAGTGTCCTTTGGTGCAGATCGTTTCAGACGAAAGAACGTGGCGGCTATAGTCACAGCAAAATCTGGCAACCACTTTATAAAGATGATCATGAAATTGACAAATCGATCACGAGTATATTTCCGTATAATGTCTCCGTCAAAGTGAAAGTCAGGTCGATTTGGGAAAGGAAAATATTGTGAGATATACATATTGTAATAACTCAATGAAACTTGCCCATATTCCAGGTTTAAACGATTTGCAAAGAAATTTCTGTTTAAAATAACTGTAGGTGAAAATTTGGATAGTTTTTGAGCGAGACAAATCAGTTCCATTGGACGATATACCAAGGGAAACGCTTCCCCCATGAGGTACGCTTTGACTTTATCCGAATTGTATGATTGTTTATGAACCTCATTATGAATATCTGCTCTTTGGAGCCACTCCTCTGCGACTTTCTCCACAAACAGGTTAATGCGTGTATGGATCAATTCAAATAAACTAGATCCTTCCATTCGTAGTTCACTTAATTCTATATCTACGATCTGAGAGAATGTCGTATTGCTAAGAGAAGATATTATAATAATAAAAGGCTTTACTAAAACAGAGACCTGACAATAATAAACCACTGTTGGAGTAAAACCCTTCAACCAGATAATTCCAATGATTGATTCAACACATAGAATATCCAGCCATAATTCTTTGATATCTTCAGATTCTTTGGGTAAGGAAGTCATTTCTTATTGCTACATAATCCACTGTAATAGCAACACATAAAGGCTCATACAAAACGTCTTTACATATCCAGTATTTTGTACAAATTACCAGAATTCACGTGCTCACTAGCTTCTTTAAACTGATCGAGGTCCATATTACCATAATAAAGCGTCCCCCCATCTCCAACGAGTACTTTTGATGCATCTCCCAGTTCCTCTACATATTTCTTTAAGTTATCATCCGGAAGAGGATCTTTTGTTTTTTCATCAAAACTAAGACCAAATACTGCAGACAATTTTTCACGAACCGTAGGATGTTTAAATAGTTCAGTCCCAGGATAGGCAGTAGCGACAAACATACATTTATTAACAGATTCACTGTGTATCTTATATTCAGGAGTTCCAGGAGTTAATCCCTGCGTGTAATGTTCTTCCTGCCATTTAATGAAAGCCACTGAGGTCTTTAAATGTTCTAGATTTTCTCCTGGATATCCCATAATCCAGGTACAATTTGCATGAATTCCTGCGGCTTTTGTGTTTTTAATTCCTTCAACCATTGTCATTGGAAAATCATAACCATTGATTCGGGTCTCACCACCGACAAGCATAAATCCACCCTTTCCCATTTCCTCTAACATATAAGAACTAGCACTCTCTGCACCAAAACCAATGTATCGACATCCAGCTTCATACATCTTGTCAACTCTACGAATAGAATCGGTAATTGAGTGACTCTTGTCTCGAGCGGGTTTTAGGTCGGCAGCCTCATCCAGTCTACCATGTGTTCCCCAATGAACATCCATCTCTGATAACACAGGCTTCATCTGCTCAGCAAGGTCAATAATTCGCTTAGCATTTACCATGAAATTATCATCAGTTATTCCAATAAAGTCCGTATTGTACTTTTCTTTATCATGCACTATTTCTGCAATAATATTTTGAGAAGAACGCATTCCGTAATTACGCTCTCCCTGAGCACCCCTAAAACAAAATTTACAGGCAAAAGGACACCCACGGCTGCTGATCATTGTAAGGCTTCTCTTCATGGTAAATGGTGTCGCAGAACTATTTCCGGTAGCATTCCCCCAAACAGGTGTTTTTATATAGTTCTCAAGGAGCGGGTTACCATGAATATCAGTATTGAATAAATCCCAGGCAGGAAATGGAATGCTATCCAAATCCTTTGTACGACCCCCATCATAGAAAAAACGAGCACGCCCACTATGGGTTCCAATAAAATAAGGTTTTAATTTTCCTGAGTCTGTAGCGCCTTTCAAACCTTTGTCGTAGATTAATTTGGCATCATAAGTCATCTTTACAATGGCATCCTCTCCCTCGGAGTGTACAATGCCATCCAGTTCAGGAATCCACTGAAACAAAATCTCCCGGAATTCAGTTGCCAACCCACCCCCGGCTACTAACACTGCTTGCGGTTGGAGTTTCCTAACCATCTCTGCAACCTTCTCTTGCCAGTGAAGGGTTGTGATCAAACCAGAAAGCCCGATCAACATTTGATCTCCATACTGCTGAAAACTCTCTTCTATTAACCGTTCTGCCTCTAAAAATGTAAAGAAACGTCCATTGGGTAGGTTCCGACGCCTGGACTCCTCATCTTTTATTCGATAAGCGTTTAAATCAATGATTCTAGTTTCAACCCCATAGCTTTGAAGCCTTGCTGCAAGGATAGCAGGCCCCATGGGAGGCGCGTTTGGAGCCATTTGTTCACGGATAGGCATATTAATAAAAGTGACTTTAGCTCCTTCCAGATCTTTTGGACTAATTCGATCAAGAAGTTCTCCAGGATTAGTATATGTGTTTATTTTAAATAAGTTTGTTGAGGTTGCAACCATATGTATTCCCTTTCAACCAGGCAGTTATTTTATGTAACAATTCAACCATTTACTATGCCTATATGCTCGTACCGAAGCCTTCTTCTCGGGCTAATATAATCCAATGCATTGTTCGAATAGTCCTGTGTTTTTATTTTTTCATTGGAATACCTTTTCATATATGAATCAAGAATACGACTCTGCTCATCTGTTACAGTGAAACAGATATCGTATTGTGCATGTGGTTTTACTCGATTATAGTCCTTAACGATTCCCAAATATTTATGTGTTAATCCACTAATAGAGAGACTTTTACTTTGATGAATATTAAGCAAATCAACCCACTCTAGTTCGCAAATATGTATCAAATCATGAAGTATCATCATATCGTCTTTTTTCAGTTTTTTATCTTCAAGATTAGTCAGCAACGCTTGTTTAAACCATTTTTCCCGGTAAATGAGCCTTGACGCAAATTTAACATTCAGTCTCGATGGCTCCCCAACTTGATTATTGGCATTCATAAATGAGTTTTTCATTTTCTGTTTGGCCTCATCAAAAGTTTCTGACAACTCATCTACTCTTTCCTTATCATAATCATCTAAAAATTTCCTATATGAGCACTCTACTAAATCCCTGTCAGCAGGATTCATAATATCATGAAACAATTCAGTAATAACTACATCAGTATTTTCAATTAAATAATTAATAACCCTACTGTAGTATTCTGCAACAGTCAAAAGATAACAAGCAAACCCAATTTTATTTAAAGCTAAATAATCATCAAATGACATCCATTTGTTAGACACTACAATTTCTTCTGCTTCACAAATAAATTCACCATCCATCTCATCATATGACGGCAAATAACAAGGTCTCCACATCGTTTTAAATTCGTATTTTTCCCTTTCAGACCTACGGTTAAGTTCGGCACCTTTCAGGACCATACATTGGGAAATACCAAGACTATTCACACGTTTTTGAATCAGGTACTCGATACTCTCCATGAACGTCTCTTTTGTTTCATAAGGGAGACCCTGTATCAACTGGGTGGATACGGGAAATCCATTTTTACGAGCCCATTTAATTGTTTCATCTATCTCATCATCGGCAAGATTGATTCTCTTTATGGCTTTCAAAGTTTGTTTATTCAATGTCTGAAAGGCCAGAGTAACACCATCAGATTCCATATCTGCTAAATGCACGGATGCCATTCTGGAATTTAATTGAAACTTCTTATCAAAATATACTTTGACACCTTGAGGATATCCTTTTTCCTTCTTGCTCTGATATAAGTATTCAGCAATTTCAGTATCCCTTTTCAGAATCCCGAAATTTTCATCCGTAATCCAGATCCGCTTGTAAGGAAATTTTTTATAAATATCAGAAATATAATCTATTTCATTGAAGACCCTTTCTTTGCTGAACGCACGCAGTTTACCTCTTAATTTCCCACTACTACAAAAAGTACATTTATATGGACAAAGCCGGGATGTTTGCAACGTAGGCATGAAATCTTCTGTTAAAAATTCATCCAACATTCCTGACAGGATAGGAGAAGGAAGCGCATCTAAGTCAAGATCTGCACCAAGATAGGTATCACCCAGGTAGTCTTCGCTATTAATAAAATGTACCCCACCGTTTATTGGCTCGTCAAATACCTTTTCTGGACCGACTTCCAGAAAACGATCAAGCAAGTTGTTAAATGCCAGTTCACCCTCATTTATGACATAGAAATCACACAATTGATTAAATTCTGAATGTAATTTGATTTGTTCTTCTTTAAATGACATATCCCCATCTTTGAAGTCAATTTGGGGACCACCAGCAACAACTATCACATCTGGGTTGTGTTTTTTTGCAAAATCAGCAGCATACACATCAAACTGCATATTCCAATAATAACATGATAGACCTAGTATATCTGGAGGGTTCTGATGGATTTCCTTAATCAGTTTTTTAGGATCTTTAAATAATTTAAATTCAAAATAATCAGAGAAGAATTTATTTGCATATGCTTTGATGTAGCCAATGTTCAAAGGTATTGTTATCTGAGGACTAGTATACTCATTAAAGTACGTAATATCTGCCAGGTATACTTGTACCTTAGGTTTCATAATTATTCTCACCATGTACGATTAATCTGTATTTACGTTTTTACAATACAATTATTTCACCAACTCTTCCCATCTTATTTCTTGCTTGTGTTTTATTATTTGAAGTGAGCCTGCGTTATTTCCGGTAGAATCGAATGTAGCAACTAAAATCAATTCTGAATTATGTTCTTCCGTCATTTTGCATAAAAAATTCAGCTAACTGCAAGTCTATTAACTCATCAATGTTGACATGAGTTTTTTTATCCTTCGGCACCAAATAGCCAAAACTATCTGAACAAATTAGCTGATTGTTGAGCTTGGAGATAGATTTGAAAGGAAGCATTAACGCCCAATGAGTTATCTGATAATACTCGGGGTATTGTTGCCGACGATAGAACTTATTTTCATCAATATTCATCACATTTCTTAACTGCCCGTTGTCTTTTCGCTCATAACACAGATAAGGATGTGTTACAGGTTCTTTTATCCCTATAAGCGGGATATTACCACCTTGAGATTCAAAAGCATCAATGATATTTGACAAATCTTCGGAGGTCCTAAATGGATAGACAGGATAAAGTACCAGGACGGCATCAAAATGTTCACCTCTTTGTTCAAGTTCTCCAACAAAATGATCTATGACAGATTTCATAGAAGCCTCATCAGTCGCATGTTCCGGAGGCCTCAGAAACCTTTTTGCACCATATTTTTCTCCTACCTCAAGATAAGCTTCACTGTCACTGTTTAAGTAGACTTCGTTTACTTCTGAGCATCTACAGGCAGATTCAATCGTATGGCTAATCAAAGGCTTCCCACAGAGCAACTTAATGTTTTTGTCTGGAAGTCCTCGACTGTTTTTACGGGCAGGAATTATCGCTACAATTTCCATAGATTACATATACTTAAGGAAGTTTATTAATTGAAAAGTATCATATTCATTGGTCAATTATTTTTGTCTCATTGGCTGATTATCGTCTAACTGATACCCAGAGATCATTAGAATAATTTATAAGACACTTTAAAACTGTTCTGAGCACATAATAAAATTAAGTTTCCATCTCTATTGCATGTGTTCCCCTGAATTCAAATCTCCAATCCAGATACCTGCATTTAAGCTGACTTACTTTTTCCAAATAGGTATCGACTTTACCTGGAACAGCCATCATAAAGAAACCGCCACCCCCAGCACCTATTATTTTACCTCCAGAAGATCCTATCGATTTCAGTTTAATATACAATTCATCCATTGTGCCGTTTGTCATTTTTGCAGACAATCCTTTCTTAACCCTCCAGTGATCATCCATTGCCCTCCCAAGACCTTCTATGTCTGCCTCTTTTAACAGGTTAACCGACCTTCTCCCAATTTCCTTGATTTCATCATAAATCTCAATAGTCTTGTTTCGGTCGACTTTTTGTGATTCGATGATTTCCTCCGACTTTCTTACTTCTCCAGTATAAACAAGTACAAGTCCTCTCTCCAGCTCGTGCCGATTGTGCTCCTCGATCATCAGATACTCGGCACTTACCTCTCCACTTTGATTAACTTTCAGTATTTGGATTCCACCTAAAGCAGAAATGTACTGGTCTTGAATGCCTCCTGAGAGTCCAATAATTTCTCTTTCAACTTTGTGAGCCTCCTTCGCTATATCCATATCTGTCATCTTCTGACGCTCATCTGTAATCAATGTAAGCGCGTGAATTAATCCAACGACAAGGGCGCTTGATGAGCCCAAGCCGGCGGAGGTTGGTAAAGTTGAGAATGTCGCAACTTGAATCGATTTCTCAACTTCAAAATATCTCAGGACCTCTTTGATAATTGGGTGCTTTAAATCATCTATTTTGTATGCAAACTGATTCTCGGTTGTTTGGATAAAGAACTGATCATCCAGCGGACGGGTGGCAACCGAGATAGTAATATATTGGTTAATTGAGGCACTGATTAACAAACCTCCTTTTTCTTTCGAATAGAATGGCAAGTCTGTTCCTCCCCCCCCCAAAGATATTCGGTAAGGTGTTTTGGTTATTACCAAGTGCTTTTTAAGATACTTCACTTATATCCTTTGCATACCCTGCTAGCGATCTAAAAATATTCTCATTAGACGTTACAATCCCCAAACAGCTTTTTAGATTTGCAAATGAGCCGTTCAGGATTTTATAAACACCTCCTGCTGATTGAATCATTAATGAACCGGCAGCCATATCCCAAATCTTATCTTCATGATTTAAATATCCATCTAATCTGCCACAGGCAACATAAGCCAATTCCAGATTGGCAGATTCCATTATTCTCAGCCTTCTCGTTTTTGGAGGAGCCAGATCAATAACATGATCTATCAACAATAGACGATCTCTTTTAAATGACGATTGGTTGCAGTTAACAGCTATAATCGCCTCGTCAAGCGTTTCGACATCAGACACAAAAATCTGAGTACCGTTCAGACTCGTAGATTCTCGATCTGCCAGAAAAAGCTCATCTCGAAGCGGGTCAAAAATTCCAGAGGAAAGGACACCTGCAGAATCTAAAACACAAAGTGAAATGACAAAGAAAGGAAGTTTTTTGACAAAATTTGTAGTCCCACAAATCGGATCTATAATCCAGGTTAAGGATGAATCGGAGACCTCCGGGCGTTGGCTTTCATCGTCCTCTTCGCTGAAAATTTGCTCATTTGAATACTCACTTCTTATTTTTGTTTTAATAAACTCGTTCATCAAGAGATCTGCTTCAGCAAGATATCCCTTTGCACCACTATACGTTGCTGTGGTCGGATATTTCTCGATCAGCAGCTTTCCGGCTTCTAAAAGTACCTCCTGAATAAACTGCTTTCTATTATTTATAGTCAACGATTTCCAGGATTTGGTTTTTCACAAGATCTTTTTGGGCGATAGCCCCAACGACTTCATAATAGGCTTCTGGTAATACTCCGCCTTCTTTATTAGTCACAAAAGTCGTGAGATCGTCCTTGGAAATCTTTGATCCCTTATTGATATTCTTTTTAAGGACAATCTTTCTACACAAAACACCGTGCAAGGTTTTTTCAGAATCGAGAAAGCTTTTTCTTCCTGTGCCAAGTGCCACGACCATATTTCTTGCTTTTGTAACCAGATCGGCAAACTCAGCAAACTCAAGTGCCGCAGCATGGTCCGGACCGCTCATATTTCTGGATAAGGTTACGTGCTTCTCAATAACGTTTGCTCCTAATGCAACTGCCCCAAGCGTTCCTTCCATGTCAATAGCATGTCCTGAAAAACCGATATCACAGCCAAACATCTCCTTCATAAGGAAAATACATCTTAAATTTTTATCTTCAAGCGGACTCGGATAAGCCGAAGTACAATGCAAGAACATCATCGAGCATTTTGCTTTTTGAAAAATATCCCATACAATCGATTGCTGATGATAATTTGTCATTCCTGTGCTAACGATAGTCGGTACACCTTTGCTGGCTATATACTCACAAAACATATAGTTGGTTGTGTCAATACTCGCCAATTTAAGACACTTAGCTCCGTTTTTTACTAAAAAATCTACACTGTTGTTTTCCCAAGGGCTAACAATAAAATCCAATCCGATAGTCTCAGCATACTTCCAAAGATCAAGTATCTCTTCGTCAGACAATTCAAGGCGTTTATCCGGATATGCCCATGTACCAAACGCCTTGGTCTCATCTGGAAAATCATTTTCATCTTTGCTCAGATAACCATTTGGATTAGGAACCTCCACGTCAGGATGCAGGAGTGCTGAAAAATCTCTTTTTTGAAATTTCACACCATCAGCACCAGCTTTTTTAGAGTCGTCTATCATTCGCTTAGCCAAATCGAAGAGACCACTATGATTAATCCCAATTTCTGCAATAAAATAAGGCTCACTTCCCTTTTTCAGATATTTTTCTTTAAATCCACCCATCATCACCCCTACTTTCTCACCGTCACAACACACTCCATAAAGGAGTGGATTGGCGATTGTGAACTGCCTCAAAGACAGCCAATTAAACCAATTTAAAATTTATTATTTTCCTAGTATTTCTCAAGTAATGACTTCTAGCATTGTCGCAACCTGTTTCAGGCTGGAAACTTTAAATTCTGATTTCCCCACCAATTCAGAATTGTACTCTCTCTCTCTCGCAATAAAGTTTATACATGCCAATTGAGCACATTCAAAATCGGTCTGCCGATCTCCAATCATGCATTCTTTTTTCACTGCGCCTGGATAATCTTGACGAAACCTATCAATTATACCTGTTTTTGGTTTTCGACATTCACACATTGATTCCTTTAAATGAGGACAGCAAAATACCGCATTAATAGGAACATGTTCTAAAATTAAATTATTTATCCTCTCCAGGAACTGGTTATCAATATATTTCCTCGAAACATCTGGTTGATTTGTAATAACAACCAGATTCCAATCAGAAACGATACGATGATTTGCAAGGTGTACTACATCTTCTGCTATCTGAATCTCAGCTTCAATCCTCGGAGAAGAAATCTCGCTGTCTCTTAAAACCACTTTATTTAAGACTCCATCTCTATCCAAATACAGGGTATTCTCTGCAGATAGCTCGCGATAGAAAAATAAAACTGGCTCTAACCTGTTCAATTTAAAGCGTATATTTTGATGCCACAGCATCATTATAAAACATCTTGACCGTGTCGAGCGAATATTCCCTCGATGACTTCCCTATTAGTGGGATCTTTTTCACCAGAGGAGACGGCATTGTTATAATATCACACTTTGCCTCACAGGCACCGAGGAGATCATAAACCATCCTTGGGCTAGCCCAAAGAACTCTACATTTGCTGTTCTCATGTATATAATCAGCAATTTCCCCTGTGACTTCCACCGCATTCTGACCGATATCGAACAATCTCCCCGAAAAAACAGAGATAATCGAATTGGTGCCACTCATCACAGGCAAAAACTCTTGAACTTGATCTTTCGAAAAAACCGCCGTTATATTTAATTTAATTCCCTCTTTTGAAAGCTCTTCAATTACTTCTTTTGTTGATTCACCAGATGTAAAAATGACTGGGATCTTTACAGAAACAGTATTACCCAATAAACTAAGTTTTTTAGCTTGCCTCACCATCCCTTCTTTATCATCTGCTATTACCTCCAGAGAGATGGGTAAGTCGCCACATAACGTTACAAGCTCTTCGCAATGCTCAAAGTAATTAGCTACTTTTAACTGCCTAAACAGGGTTGGATTAAATGTATAACCCTGGATTATTTCAACATTATTATAGTGATTGATTTCATCATTTGTCGGACCATCCACAAAGATAATAATTGATTGGTTACTGTTCGGAGATATATATTTTGATCTAATCATTCTTTTCCTTTCCGCTGAATTGCTAATTGCTTTTCCCTGAAAGCACTTCCAAACATTCGCAAATGGCATGAATAATTGTAATATGTGCTTCCTGAATGTGGGAGGTGATGGTCGATGGCACAATAATGAATTCATTCGAAATATTCTTTAACTCTCCTCCCGATTTCCCGATCAAAGAGTAAAGTGTTATCCCCATCTCTCGTGCTTTGTCAGCAGCGCTCACTAGATTCATTGAAAATCCCTTATCCCGATTTCCACCGCCTGTTGAAATCAAGAACAAGACATCTCCCTGTTTACCTTGTGCTTCGACTTGCCTGGAAAAATAACTGTCAAATCCAAAATCGTTTGCCCATGCTGTTATTGCCGAACTATTAAGAGCTAACGAGATCGCAGAATATGCCCTCCTGTTTGGATCTTTAAATGTGCAAGTCATTTCCCCTACGAAATGCTGAGCATCGGAACAAGAACCTCCATTCCCTGCAACCAGCAACTTCTTTCCTTCCAACTGGCTCTCATATATCCCCTCAGCCATCCTGTTAATCGTACCAGTATGATTTTTCAGGAGCCCGATTATTTCGCTACTATTTGAAAAATAATCGCTTAGCAAATCATTCATACGTATTTCCTTTCGTAAACATCCAGAGGATACCCCACTCAGTTTCTACAGAGTCTGAGGTCACATCGAATCTATTGACACTCATTTTTTGAAACATCTTCATTTTTTTATCAGCTACGATATTATCAAACCTTAAAAGCAGAATACTTCTTTTCCCTCACGCAAAGCGAAAAAGACATCATACCGCAAGATACGCACAACATCCTGAATGCAGACCAGCTCCCTCTCAGTCACACATAAAAAGCCGCATAACATCCTATAGCACAATCGCTTATGACAACGCGCCGGCTGTTTTTTATTCCCTAAGCACAACAACTTTCACGTTTTCTTGTTCTTTGCAAAAATCGTCTATTTTTTCTTTATCAAAAGAAGCAAAGATTAATACGCTAGCACCGGACTTCACAAATTGATCTATACCTATTACCTTATAACCAAACCACTCTTTACCTTCTTTTTTTTCGTCAACAACAGAATTTAGTTCCAAGCCCAATTCTTTTAGTACTATGAACAGAACTTCTGATATATGGTTTATTCCGTATATCGAAACGCTTTCAACGCCTTCACCCTTTAGATGCATTATCTTCTCTTTGATTACCCTTTTTGCCTCCATGTAGAAGTGAATAGTACTTTCCACTCTTTTGTACAGTAAACTCGACTTCTCCCTGGCACCTTCCGGAGTAATTAAATACCTGATTTTCTTAGAATCAATATTCTTTATTTTGATCCAGCCTTTATTGACCATTTTTTTTAAGAGATGGTTTACCAATCCCAATGCAATCCCAACTTCTTTGGAAAGATCCCTCTGCGTAAGATGGCCGTTACCCTCTAACCTTTCCAAGATCTCCAATTCTCTTACATCCAAATTGCCAGTTTCTTCTCTCATTAATATCATCCAAGCTATTAGTTCCTACACCGTTCATTGCATGAACAGAATCCTCAAAAAAGCTTAATGTTCATTCTGTGAACGTTAATTCTAAAAAAAAACTCTTATTTGTCAAGAATTTTTTTATCTAACATACTACATATTGTACTTATCGGAGAAATTACTACTAATGCAAAACCTTGTACAAAAATACGCTGTGCTTATTTAAAGGTTTTTTTTCTGGATATTTATATGCGAACTCTACTTTCTTATCCTTTACATTTTGCAATAGTTCTTTTTCTATAACCTCATAATCTCTTTTCATAATTATTATATAATCAGCCTTTCTTGCTTGTGCCAATCCCAGTGCTCCATTAATTCCTCCCATCTGAACATGCTTTCCTCCGGCATAATACGCATTCCTTGAAGAATCACTCAAGATAGCAGGAAACGGTTTATGAGAATTTGTCCTAATCCATTGACCTACTTCCCTAATCCCACGCTTATCAAAGCGCTGGGGCTTTAATGTTTTTGGCAGTAGAACACTGACTACAATCATTAATATAATTAGCTGAACTATCCACGTACCTTTTAATAACTCTTTGAAGCCAACGATAAAATTACAATTATGGAATTTTTCATGTATCCACGCTCCAGCCGTATAAACTCCTAATCCCACAAAGAAAACGGCCAGAATGACCAGTGGCATCAGATGCCTTCTACTGGGATACTGATAAATATTGTCACCATAACCTAAATGTGTCATATTCAATCTATACAATATAATCAAGTAGAACAAAATAGTTGAGATTACATAAATACCGAAAAACCTCTTTTTGCTTATTCTTGTCCAATTTATCACACCAATTATAAGGAATATAAACAAGAACGGATGAAATGTGCTAACATACTTTTTAATAACATGCAATATACCATTCATATGTACTTTAAAAATTGACTTTCTGGCAGTTATTTGTCCGATAATGTCTCTCAAATAATTCTCTTTCTTATCACTGTCTTCTCTAACTAATCTATCATTTCCTATAGTATCTAACACTTTTCCGAGCACTGCTAATTCAGATACTTCTTTTTTCTTATAATTGTCTTCTTCGACTGATCTATCATTTCTTGGAACAGCTAATACCTTAACTGGCCCTGTCAGATCAGAAACTTCCTTTGTCTTATAACCGTCTTTATTTTGACCAATCGAAACGGTTCCAGTTGCTAATATAGTTAGCGTCTTTTTCTTTGAAAGTCTCCAGTTACCTGTTTCTTTTTTTATGAAAACAAGATATGGCATTGAAAAGATCAAAAAGGAAACGATCAATATCAGAATTGCAACTAGCTTTTCTTTCCATAATGCCTTAATTTTGGAGAAATCCTTCAAGGCACAAAAAGAGGCTACTATGATAATAACTCCTATTCCTTCAGGTCGTGCAAGATAGGCAAGCGCAGAACAAATCCCTGCAAACACAAATAAAAGGAATTTTCGGTTTGTTATCGCAAAATAACCTAAACCAAGTGCCGATATGAAGAAAAAGAAATAAGTAGATTCTGAGATAATGTCTGCTGAAAATCTGACAGCATAGGGATGGAAGGCCAATATGATAGCAGAGACAAACGATATCTTCCTGTCAAAAATATTTTTACCAATTATATAAAATGCAACTACAGTTAGCGTACCAAAAAAGACAGATACAATCGTGCCAGACAATTCCATGTTTGGAACAACCTTGTACAACACTGCCATAATTAGAGAATATAGAGGATGATAGTCGTGGCCTAATCCTCTCGCAAAGTCACCACTGGCAAAGTACTTTGCATTTTGCATGAAGGCAACACTGTCATTCTTTATGACATAGGTAAAAACACTCAAGTATATTCTAACTGAAAGAGAAATTATCAGGAGCAACCAGATATACCTGTCATTGAAAAAACGCTTTGTCTTATCGCTCTCTAACGCTATAGCATTCATATCTAAATTAAAATTTAAGAATTAGGGGGAATTCAGGGATTAAAGATTGAAGAAGCTCCTCAATTCGCGATTCCTAAATCCCTCAATATTATTATCCAAACTCGTTCTGGTTAAGTATACTTGTCACCATACTTCTCACTAAATACTATTTTATCCAAACTTAACCTCGGCCTGGGAGACGGATCCTCATCAGGGATTCCAACCGGTAATAGTGCCATTACCTCAATATGATCCGGAATATCAAGAATCTCTTTTACCTTTTCATCTTCATACCATCTTACCCAACAGGTACCAAGGCCTATTTCCACTGCTTGCAAAACAATATGTTCAACGGCTATAGATACATTTGCAGCTGCGGCAATCATAAGGGCATCCTTTGTAACAGTATCCATTCCCTTCTTAAGGTATGGAATAAAGACTTCCCTCGTTCTCTCAGGAAGCGCACCTGATTCTATAAGCTCATCCACCCTTACTGGAAATTCCTTAAATGCCTTTAGATCAGCACAGCAGACGATTATTACTGGAGCACGTTTAACGTGTCTTTGATTATGTGCCGCCTTCTGTAACTTTGTTTTTGTATCATCATCCTTAACCACTATAAACCGCCAAGGCTGTGTGTTTGTCCCCGATGGTGCCAATCTGGCACTTTCAAGTAAAAGCTTGATCTTTTCATCAGGAATTGAATCTGGCTTAAATTTCCTTATACTCCTTCGCGTTCTTATTGCTTCACTTACATCCATTACAACTCCCATACTTTCAAATTTATACCATACATAAGATTGACTATTTTAAAGTATACAATATAATAATCAACTAATTCTTAGTACAAACATTTTATATAAATATGATTTGCATCCCCAT
>Ga0257123_1000213_pt1 | contig 51803 bp, 35 predicted proteins | sample SI106_135metaG_FD_190185 | JGI IMG/M metagenome (GOLD analysis project Ga0257123, IMG submission 190185) | Marine microbial communities from Saanich Inlet, British Columbia, Canada - SI106_135 | ecosystem: Environmental > Aquatic > Marine > Inlet | place: Canada: British Columbia | collected...
ACTTAAGTTTGGCAATCTTTTTGGCCGATCCTCCCGAAGCCTCATGTTTGGCAATATCCTGGTTAATCTGGGTAATTTTTTTGGTCAGCGCATTAGCTACCGAGTCTCTACGCACTTCATAACCGGTACGACCCGACTCAGCATCAGCCTTTCCCCCGATAACCCGGTCTGTGGCTTTGTTTCCCACCTGCTTTGCTTTCTGGTAGATCTCAACCAGACCCTTTCCTTTGAGATCACCCATTTCCTTGGCAATCCTCTGACCTGATTTCTTGATCGGATTGAGGGTATTTCGTATGACTTCGCTCTCTAGAAATCCCTTGCCCCTGGCGGTGTTTCCCTTTGCGGGTTGAGCGGTTTTGGTGGGTGACGGCTTTGGAGCAGCCTTGCTTGTAAACTTACTAAAGATACCGGCCTTGGCAACAGCTCCCGACTGAGTTGAAACATTTGGGGTTCGATGAAACAGGGGAGCCTTTTGAGAAGGCATTCCAGAGGGGGAGGCCGGCTTGGGCGGAATCGTAGAGGAGCTCGGAGCGGCCGGGGCTGGCTTAACCCATTGGTGACCTGCAAGTGTTTGGCCCATGTTAACTCTTTGAGCGAAAGCTTTTCCGGCTGCCTTTCCCGAGGCGATGGTTGAACTTGCTGCCTTGCCGGCATAGGTTTTTGATACTTCAAATGCCTGGATTGATTTGCCTTTAAGCCAGTCCACTCCACCGGCGACTCTCTTAGAGGCGGCTTGCGCCGAAGCACTAAGGCTCTTTTGAGTCTGGGCCACGGCTGAAGCTGATTTGGCTTTTAATGCCTGACCTTTTTCCCCAACATACTTCCAGCCTGCGTCAGCCTTTCCTTTGGCCCAGCCACCAGCATCTGAGGTGCGGGCTTTAGCCCATTCCCAACCATCCCCGGTGCGGATTTTGGCCACCTTCCAGCCGTCGCCTGCTTTTTGTTTGGTGTAGTTCCAGCCATCGCTGCTGCGGGCTTTAATCGTCTCGACACCATTAGCGCCCTTTGTTTTAACAATTTCCCAGGCACCCTTGCTCTTTCCTAGCAGGGTTTCTTTCACAGCTACTGTTTTTGCCCTGGTGGTTTCGTAAGCGCCATTCGCCTTTTCCACCGTCCAGTTCTTTGCCTGGGTTGCTTTGGTCTGGGCAAGAGCCTTTACCCCGTCCGCCTTGGCTCCAAGGTACTTCCAGCCAGCCTGGGTCTTTCCCTTAGCCCAGCCAGAGGTTGATTGAGCTCGATTCCGGGCCCACTCCCAACCATCGGCTGTTTTCATGCGGGTGACATTCCACCCATCAGCCGCTTTTACTTTGGTGTATTGCCAGCCATCCACGCTTTTGGCTTTGATGTATTCAATCCCGCCACGGGTTTTTCCCTTGGTGTATTCCCAACCGGACTTGACTCCTGCCTGGGCAGATCTGGCGGAAGACTTGAGAGCTTCGCCGGTTTGATTAGCTCTATTTGCCACAGCGTTTTTAGCACTCCTGGCCTTGTTAACGGCAGCATCCTTAGCGCCCTTGGCCTTGTTTACTACAGCATCCTTAGCGCCCCTGGCCTTGTTAACGGCAGCATCTTTGGCGCCCCTGGCCCTGTTAACCGCTGCATCCTTAGCGCCCCTGGCCTTGTTAACCGCGGCATCTTTAGCACCCCTGGCCTTGTTTACAGCAGCGTTTTTGGTGTCCCGTACTCTTGAAGAGGTTGCCTTTGATGCGTCATTAATTCTTTGGGAAGCTTTTTGAACCTGCTTTGAGATTCCTTCCTTTACGGAGGATGCCTTGCTTAGTGATTCGTTATAGATGGCTCGAGCCTTCTCAATTGAGCCAGTCTTGAACTGTTCAGCTTTAGCAGTGGTGAGAGCTTTTAGGGAGCGTGTTTTTTCACCAACATACTTCCAGCCTGAATCAGCCTTTCCTTTAGCCCAGCCTTTGGCATCCTGGCTTCGAGACCTGGCCCACTCCCATCCATCAGAAGTTCTGACTTTGACCGTATCCCAGGCCTTTCCCCCTTTTTGACGGGTGTATTCCCAGCCATTGGAATGTTTGGCTTTAACCCATTTGACACCGTCTTTCGAGGCGCCCTTGGTATATTCCCAGCCCTTCTTAATCGATTCTACACCTTGCTTGGCGGCGGTTTTCACAGACTCAGAAGCTCGTGCAATTAAGGGTTTATGATTGGCTGCCGCTGCCTTGTATTGTCGATTGGCGGCACCCACTTTTGCCGATACGGAGCGTGTGATCTTGGGGGCTAACTTAGCCTCTGAAATCTGAATTCTCTTCAGTGAGGAGATCCTCGGATCAAGAGAAGAGCCACCGGCCACAGCTTTTTGGATGGCCTTGAGGGAGGAAAACTTTTTGTTGGCCAAAAGATCATGTTGAAGTTGTAACTTGGCCTGTTTCAGGTAGGCTCGTTTTTGATGAAGCCGTACAGATTTTAGAGCCCCCTGGTCAACAACGGGCTGCTTTTTTAGGTGGGCTTTGATTGCTTTAAGCTCATTAATCTTGGAGTTCACCTCGCCCCAGCGCTTTGAGAACCTGGAAGAATCGGCAATATTGGGGAGTTTTTGCCTGAGTAGATCGTAGCGAACTCTTTGAATTTTTTTATCCAGGGCACGAAGTTCCTGGATTCTGGGATCTTGTGATTTCCCCGCCTTTACAGCCTCTCTTACCTCTTTCCAGTTTTTGTATTTTCCCTCCTGATTGAATTCACGAAAAATCTCGATTCTTCGCGTTCGATAAGCATCGAGTAAGGTTTGATTTCCAGGAAGTCGGCTTGCCAGGGTCCTCCCGCGTTGGACCACATCCATCGCAAGTAGGGTCTCTTTTACGGACTGGGCTGCCCTGCTGCCGTGGTAGCGTGCGCGGTTGAGAGGCTGAGCCTTGATAAGACGATCAAAGGATTGAATCTTGCGCTCCAAATGCACAACTTTGGAAACCGCAGGATTCCTGGCTTCTACGGCAGCTTGAATCGCTGCTTTGGATTTGAATTTTCCAGATTTGAGCAACTCATTCACGAGTGCTCTTTTCTGAGTGACAGCCTCACTTTTTAAGGTTTTAGCAGTTGGCCGGGTGATGGATCGGATGGCCTTGGGTTTATGTGCCTTGAGTTTCTTGATTTTGGCAATAGTACGAAGATCATTGACCTGTTTAAACAGGCGGCCTTCCCGGGCAGTGCTCTGGTCGTAGGCCTTTATCTCGTGGGAAACCCTTCGAATCATTTCCGTTGAACTTCCCTTGAGATTGGTGAAGTCGGGATTCGCCTTTAAGAGTCTCTGGACTGTTCTCAGGGACAAAGATCCATCTTTGTTGCGAAAAGCCCTGGCCTGCTCAAGAAATTTATCCATGTGGCGAATCTGCTGCGTGGAAGCTTTTTGATGCCGGCCGTATAGCGAACGAATAAGCTTTGAATAGTCCTTGTTTTGGACCTGACGTGACTTCTGGAGCTTTTCATGGAGATTCTGCTGTTCGTGGGCAGCGGTCTCTCGAGCAGCCTTGTTAGCGAGTTGGACAGTAATATCCGCAGGACCCAATTCCTGAGAAGGGGAAGGGATATGCTCGCCGGAAGTACTAAATAAGGCTCCAGCGATTCCAAAGGTAAGAAAAAAGAGTACGACAATCCGTCTAAACATGATGAGATCCTCCAACTAGAGAACTACGTCGGTGCAGGCAAAATGTTACAGTATCGCGTCAGGATTGAAAAATTCCCTGGAGCTTTCTTCTCTCTTTGTGGCATTTTTTGATTCAGGAACCTTACAAGAGCACCTTAAAAGAGAAGACAATATGGAAAAAATTCACAATAGAGCAATTCTTGTTGTAGATGACTCTCAATACAATCGAGTTCTTTTCAAGCAAAGCCTTGGTAAGTTGGGTTTTGAGGTGCTTGAGGCTGAGAATGGGATTAAGGGGGAGGCCTGTTTCAAGCTGGAAAAGGCGAGGATCGGTTTGATCGTACTCGATCTTCAAATGCCTGAGCAGGATGGAATCACCACACTTGCCCACATTCGTGAAATAGACCGGGATGTTCCGGTGATTATCCTCACTGGAGCGGCACAAAAAGATAACCTTGTACGCTGTGCCCGCCTCGGAATCATGGGTTTTTTCGCCAAACCGCTCAACCCCAATGAACTTAGATCCAAGGTGATGGAAATCCTGAACCCGGAACAACCGCACAAACACCACGTCTCGAGGGTCTTACTGATCGATAGACATTCGCAAATTCGCTCTTTAATGGCTGGAATTCTTGAAAATTATGACTGCACTGTGATGATTTGTGATGCCAGTGAGGGTAGTAAAGATCGATCCCATTCTTTTGTTGCCGATATAGTTCTGGTTGGACTGGGTATGAATGAAGAAAGCACGGGTCCGGAAATGGATTTTCTCAAAAACCTTCAGGAAAAAGATCCAAGCCTGAGGGTGATCGCCTATTACAACGGCGAAGGCGCTCATATTCCTTCTGAAGTATTTGAATTAGAGGGGGTAGAGAAAGTACTCTCCCACCCTTTTTCCAAGAGAGAACTTCTTCAGGCTCTGCAGCTCTAGTTTCATGCCGAACTTTAGTCGCTAAATTTCGAGAGCATCTGCTCAATTCGAGTTCTCACGGTAGGCACAATCTGGGTCAGGGGAATCAATTCCTTATCCCGCTTTCCGCGCTCTGTTAGTTCGCACATATTCTCACTTAGAGTTTTCTTAGATACAACTACTCTCAACGGAGCGCCAATCAAATCCGCGTCAGCGAACTGGAATCCTGCCTTTTCATCACGATCATCGATGAGGACATCCACTTTAGCCGCCCGGAATTCTTCGTAGAGCCCAAGAGTTACCCTTTCAATATCTTCCTTTTTCTTATCCAGCATACAGAGATGAAGCTCAAAAGGGGCTACACTCATGGGCCAGATAGGGCCGTAGTCATCATGGTGCTCTTCAATAAGACAGGCTAGCAGGCGTCCCACCCCAATACCGTAGCAGCCCATGATGAAAGGCTGCTGTTTTCCATTCTCATCAAGATAGGTAGCTCCCATCGTTTCAGAGTAGCGAGAACCCAATTGAAAAATATTTCCTACTTCCACTCCCCTCGTGACGCTCACGGCACCATCTCCAAGAGGATCAAGATCCCCTTCCTGAACAAAGGAAAACTGCCCGATGGTCCCCTCTTCAAGATCTCTTCCAAAATTCCAGTTTCTAAAGTGATAACCTTCCTTATTTGCTCCAGCCACCAGGTTGGAATTGCCAACAATGGATTCATCTACCAGGAGGTGGACCTCTGAGATTTCCACTCCCGCCATGGAACCATAGCCGGGGACAATACCAAGGGATAGGATCAGCTCATCTTCGGCAAATCTGATTTCAGCCCCATTGAGAGCCTTACGTACGGCGATTTCGTTGAGCTCTCTGTCACCTCTTAGAAGTACGCACACAAGCTTGGAATCCTGAAGGTTTTCCAATAAAACGATCTTGCAGGTTTTAGTCTCTTCTACTCCCAGAAAAGAGGCGACTTCCTCGATGGTAGCCTGGCCTGGGGTAGGTACCACCTCAAGAGGCAAGAATTCTTCCTCTTTGTATTCGAACCTTGTTGTAGCTACTTCCTTATTCGCGCGATAACCAGATTTATCTCCGATAATGAGGGAATCTTCACCGCATGGATTCACATACATGAATTCATGGGCCACTTTCCCCCCCATCATTCCTGAATCTGACTCCACCGAGATCACGCCTGACAAACCGCAGCGCCGGTAGATTTTTTCGTAAGACTGGAAGCATCTCTGGTAATAATCCACGAGGCAGTCTTGACTGGCGTGAAAGGAGTAGGCGTCTTTCATCGTGAATTCACGAACTCGAATTAATCCTCCTCGAGAGCGTGGTTCGTCTCGAAATTTGGTCTGGATCTGATATACCATCGCGGGCAGCTGTTTATAGGAAGTGATGTCATCGCGAATCATGTGGACCACCGCTTCTTCATGGGTCATTCCCAGGACACAGGGAGCCCCGGTGCGGTCATCAAAGCGAACCATGGTAGAGTCAACTTGATCGTAGCGCCCGCTCTCCTGCCAGATCGTGGCTGGCATTACCACGGGCATGGTGGATTCCTGGCCATCGAGAGCATCCATTTCGTCGCGAATAATCTTCTCAATCTTTTTGGCAATACGTTTACCAATAGGGAGTAAGGTGAAGATTCCGCTGGCAAGCTGCTTTATATATCCGCCGCGCAGGAGAAGCTGATGACTGGTTAGTTCAGCATCCCTGGGCTTCTCTTTTGTTCTTTTCCCCACCAGGTGGCTTAAACGCATAATTGGCTCCCCTTAGATCAAAGGGTGCCAGTCTACATGAGGAAGTCTTGATTCTTAAAGACATTGTCAAATCCAAGACCCGCCGGCTGCAGTAGAATTGAATTTGTAGCCGGTCGCAGTAGACGGCAATTCTTCGACAGGCTCCTAGAGCTTTTTGAAAGTAATGATGAGCTTTCCTTTCACAATGGCTTTGCTGAATTGGGGCTCTACAGGAGCTGGTAGGAGTGTGGATTGGACGCTTGTGGAAAGGATGGAGAATCGATGGACTGAGTTTTTCTTCTTCTTATCCTCCTGTACCTCTTCCTTTTTCGTGATCCGTAAAATCTGTCCCTGAACCTCAACCTGGTAGGAGTTCAGGTTGAGACTCTCTACGGACATTTCCACGATGATAAAGTTCTTTTTCTCATGAACCTGAATGAAGCCTACGGGATCAGGCGGCCGCAATGGGGTATTGAAACCTGGATTTGCGAAACTTCCGCGAAACTTCTCAAAAATGGAATTGGGATCAATGGGGGAGAGGCCTGAATCGAAGTTGTTGAAAAAATTAGAGAATCTATCCTCCATTTGCCGCTGCATTTCTTCCATGCGCTGGTGCATATGAAAGAACGGGTCGGTGCGGTCCCAATTGGATGGCGGTAAGGGTCTTTGAGGTGCTGGAATCGGTATTTGTCCGCTCCAGGGCCTGCTTGGGGGAGGTATGCTTTGAATGGGAATCTGCTTCTTTTCTAGGGATTGCTTCGCAGACTGTTCTTCGTCCCAGTTGAATTTTGATTCTTCTCCGGCAAAGTTTTGCAGCAAAGTCAGAACACAGCAAATACAAACCAAGAAACCTTTTTTCACGAGACCCTTCCTTCGAGTTTTTATTTTCTACTATATGCCCAATAGCATTTGGTTTGCCTAGATATTTTCGTGCCAGGATTTGCCCTGAGCAGTCAAAGCTTGGATTTTTGAGGTAGAATCAAATCTTCAGAAGGGGTAGGAGGTGCCTGATGAAAATAGTTGGAGTTCAAGATCTTTACCATCCCGTCCATAAAGTACGTATGGTAACGGCCGCTTCTCTGTTTGACGGACACGATGCCGCCATCAACATCATGCGGCGCTTGCTGCAAAAAGGGGGCGCTGAAATCATCCACCTCGGGCACAATATCTCGGCGGGTGCTGTGGCACAGTCCGCGATAGAAGAAGATGTTCATGCCATCTGTCTCTCTTCCTACCAGGGGGGGCATATGGAGTACTTTCGCTATATTAGACAGCTTCTTGATGAACGCGGTTCCGAACATATCAAGATCTTTGGGGGTGGGGGGGGAGTGATTTTACCGGCTGAAATTGAAGCGCTGGAAAAAGAGGGGATTGAGAGAATTTATTCTCCCAGGGATGGGCAGGAACTAGGCCTGGATGGGATTATCTCCGATTGTCTGCGCCGCAGTGATTTTGAACTTCCTTCCCGCGAGATTGTCCCTCCTACCTTTTCAAAACCTTCATCCATCGCCACTCTGATCACTCTCATGGAAAATGGCAACCTCAAGGCTAAAGCCCAGTTGAATACCTGGCTGGAAAAGTCAGGAAAAAAAATTCCAGTCCTTGGTATCAGCGGTACCGGCGGCTCGGGGAAAAGTTCTTTAACCGACGAACTCTTACTTCGTTTTCTTCGCTATGTTCCCAGCATACACATTGGGATTCTATGCGTGGATCCTACCAGTCGAAAGACCGGCGGAGCATTGCTTGGGGATCGCATTCGAATGAATTCCCTGCGTGAGGGCTCTACTTATATGAGATCCCTGGCAACAAGAGATTCTCCCAGTGCGCTATCAAAGGGTATTCATGACGCGATTGCGGTACTCCAGTGTTCGGACGCTGACCTCATTGTGGTGGAGACCAGTGGAATCGGCCAGGGCGACACGGACATTTGTGAATTCTCCGACGCCAGTGTTTATGTAATGACCCCTGAATATGGGGCAGCAACTCAACTGGAAAAGATTGGGATGCTGGATGCGGCTGATTTCGTTGTACTCAATAAAATGGAAAAGCGCGGAGGAGAGGATGCCTATAAGGACATCAGAAAACAGTATTGCAGGAATCATGATCTTGCTCCCGATACACAAGACTTACCTGTTTATGCCACCACAGCCTCACAATTTAACAATGAGGGAGTAACGGTACTTTTCCAGGGGTTATGGGAGCACTTTCGCAAGAACTCCCAACTGGAGCATTTGGAAATCTCCGCAAGGGAGTTTGGGGTGGCTAAATACTCCAGTGTTGTAGTCCCCCCGGATCGAGTTCATTACCTGGCTGATATTGCGAATTGCCTGCGAAGCTACCACAAGGAGAGTGATCGAGAGGCTCGCACAGCGTCACGGCTCTACAGACTCCTGGAAGCACAAGCACTTTTGCCGGAACAACAGGATTTAAAGGCCGTTATAGAGCATCTTCAAAATGAACTGGGAAGTGAGTCAAAGCTTCTCTTGGAACAATTTGAGAAGGATCAAACCGAATACCGCAAAGAAGAACTTACCTACAGCGTAAGGGGACGGGAATTTAGCGTGGAGCTAAGGTCTGAATCTCTTTCAGGGACAAAAATCCCCAAGATTTCCCTTCCTCGTCTCTCGGACTGGGGGGACCGTCTTTTATTCATGCGAAAGGAAAATTTACCCGGTAGCTTTCCTTTCACAGGGGGAGTATTTCCCTTTAAAAGAAGTGACGAAGATCCTACCCGCCAGTTTGCGGGAGAGGGGGGACCTTCTCGAACCAATGAAAGGTTCCATTACCTGTCTAAAAATGATGATAGTAAGCGACTATCAACAGCATTTGACTCGGTTACTCTCTATGGTGAAGACCCTCACGAGAGGCCGGATATTTATGGGAAGATCGGAGAGTCAGGGGTGAGCATCTGTACTCTTAGAGATATGAGCGATCTCTTTGAGGGCTTTGACCTGGTAAATCCCAATACTTCGGTTTCCATGACCATAAATGGACCGGCTCCCATCATATTGGCGATGTTTTTAAACGCCGCCACATTACAGCAGGTACAACAGGAGGGAATTTCTTCAGAGGGAAAGGAATTTGAAAAGATCCGTGAGCGAACTCTCAGCCAGGTTCGCGGTACGGTTCAGGCCGATATTCTCAAGGAAGACCAGGCTCAGAATACCTGTATTTTTTCAGTGGATTTCGCCTTAAAAATGATGGGTGATATCCAGGAGTATTTCATAGAGAAGAAGGTTCGCAATTTTTATTCAGTGAGCATTTCCGGTTACCACATTGCGGAGGCCGGGGCTAACCCCATCACCCAATGTGCCCTTACCCTGGCCAATGGCTTTACCTATGTAGAGGCTTATCGCGCTCGGGGGATGAATGTCGATGACTTCGCAGCGAACCTGAGCTTTTTCTTCAGTAACGGGATGGATCCGGAATATGCGGTGATCGGTAGAGTGGCAAGAAGAATCTGGGCTGTTTCCATGCGCGACCTTTACCAGGCAGGAGACCGCTCGCAAAAACTCAAATATCATATCCAGACCTCAGGAAGATCCCTTCATGCCCAGGAGATTCAATTCAACGATATTCGAACCACTCTTCAGGCCTTAATGGCCATCTATGATAACTGCAATTCCTTGCACACCAACGCTTATGACGAAGCGATCACGACTCCGACAGAAGAATCCGTGCGGCGAGCGATGGCGATTCAGCTAATCGTGAACCGCGAGCTTGGCTTGACCCGTAATGAGAATTTCCTGCAGGGTTCTTTTCTGATAGAGGACTTAACGGACCTGGTGGAAGAAGCCATCCTTTGTGAGTTTGAGCGCCTTAGCCGCAGGGGTGGTGTACTGGGAGCCATGGAAACTCAGTATCAGCGATCGAAAATTCAAGAAGAGTCCATGATTTATGAACAGCGCAAGAGTTCCGGAGCCCTGCCCATCATTGGAGTGAATACCTTTTTGGCGGAGAGTGAAGAGTCCGAGAAACCAGTTCCTGTGACCCGGGCATCCTATGATGAGAAGAATGAGCAAATCAGAAGACTCAGGGAATTTCAGAAGCTGCATGAAGGTGAATCCAAGGCGGCCCTGGAAAAGCTTCGTTTAGTTGCTCTTAGCGGTGGAAATACTTTTAGGGAACTCATGGATACCGTTCGAGTTTGTTCCCTTGGGCAAATCAGTAATACTTTATACGAAGTAGGCGGCCAATATCGAAGAAGCATGTGAGTCGAATTCGGGAGTGCTTCCTGTAAAGCTGATCCGATAAGACGCACCTGAAGGGCGCTCCCTCGTCGAAGGTGACTATGCCACCTCCTCCTCACGAGCCCCCTTCAGCTACGCCTTCTCGAACCTTCTTTACTTCCGGAAGCACTCCCGAATTCGACTCACATGCTTCGCATTTTTGTCTTCTTATTTATGTTCTGTTGAGTGCTTCCTGTAAAGCTGCTCCGATAAGGTGCACCTGAAGTGCGCTCCCTCGTCGAAGGTGACTATGCCACCTCCTCCTCACGAGCCCCCTTCAGCTACGCCTTCTCGAACCTTCTTTACTTCCGGAAGCACTCCCGAATTCGACTCACATGCTTCGCATTTTTGTTTTTTGATTGCTTTCTCCTATTTATTTTCTTCTTGCGACTCTCATGCTTCGCATTTTGTTTTCTAATCTGGATTTAGTTGATCGATCTACCATTTTTGCTTCTTCCCCTGGCTCTCATGCTTCGCATTTTGTTTTCTAATCTGGATTTAGCTGATCGACTCTTTTTGTTCTGTTGATTGCTTTCTCTATTTTTTGGGTTTTGGTTTCTTCTTACATGTTTTTTGTTTTTTTGGCTTCTTTTGTCTTGGAATCCTTTGATCCCTCTTCTGGATTGGGATTGCTGGTTTTTTTACTTTTTGCCATTTGGCTTCTTGGTTTTGGGTGTTTGAAAATTGATTTTACTTATTTCTTTTTTCTGCAACCGAAATGATTTGGCTGCGTAGTCTCAATTACCAGTATAGATTTCACCCCAAAGGGTGAAATCTATACCTGTCACTAAGAGGCTGTTCACGATCTCCATTTGTAGCGAGATTTAGCGAAAAGTGGATGATCAAGGCCGGAAGTGTGAAAACTGCCGAAGGTGTGCTTATTGCACATTGAGAGCAGTTTTCAGGCTGACAACGCCGAGTATGCGCTTTGCAGCAAATCGCAGTAGAATGGAGATCGTGAACAGGCTCTAAGATTAAAGTGCTGGTTTATGGAATTATTGGTTTATTGAATTAGGAAAATATAAAGATTTAACCCAGCAAATAGGTATGAGAGGAACAAGTGCAACAATCCGCCTACGCAGCTCTGTTAGAGCTGTTGCCATATTTACGAGATCATCGCCGGGAGCTTTTTCAGGCGATCTTGCTCGTATTGGCATTGACCGCGGTGACCCTCGCACAGCCTATCATCCTTCGCTTTGTCATTGATCACGCTGTACCGCATAGTGATTATCGTGCCCTGATCTCCTATTCAGCCCTCTACATGGGCTTACTGGGTCTGGGTGTTTTCCTTAGTTATCGCCAAATTCTCCTGGTTTCCGCCATGGGGCTCTCTATTGTCAACGATCTGAAGCGAGAGCTATTTGAGAGAATTCTGAGCCTTGAACTCACATTTTTTAACAAGAACCGCGTGGGTTGGATTCTGGCTCGCATCGAGAGTGACTCGGAGGAGCTTAAGCAGTTCTTCTCCCATGTGAGCGTGAGACTGCTTAGCAACCTTCTGACCTTTGTGGGAATCGTCTGCATCCTCTTGTTCTCAGATTTTCAAATCGCAATGGCCATGCTCGTGGTTTGCGCGATAATGCTCGTCTGTATCATCTTTTTTCTGGCACGGATGAAAAAGATCTATAACGAGGTCAGGGAATCCTACGCTCGAGTGAGCGGTTTTCTGGCTGAATATGTGCAAGGTGTTTTCCTGGTCCGTTTATTTGGACGACAGGCGCAAGTCGAATCAGAACTGGAGAAAGTCGGAGAGGCTCGCTACCAGACCGAGCTAAGAGCTTCTAAATTTGAGTATGGTTTTTGGAGCGTGTTCACTTTTTTCTCCGAGACTCAGCTCATCGCGGCGGTTTTACTCTTTGGAATCCCACAAGTACAGCAGGGAACTATGTCCCTGGGGAAGCTGATCATGTTTTTGGAATTTGCCCGTAGGATGATATGGCCTCTTCTTCATTTCTCGGAGAGTTTTAATACCATTCAACGATCCCTGGTTGCAGCGAGGAGAATTCTTGAGCTGAAAGTCCAGCCTGGTGAAATCTGTGAAAGCGATCAGGTTTATCCGAGTGGTGAGCAAATCGAGGAACTGCGTTTTGAAAATGTTAATTATCACTATGAGCCGGAAAACCTGGTGCTAAATCGAATTCAATTAACAGTGAAGCAGGGAGAGCGTATAGCCCTGGTAGGCCCATCTGGAGGAGGAAAGAGCACTTTTGCCTCCCTGTTGTGCCGATTTTTTGATCCTACCGAAGGAAGGATCCTTGTGAATGGGAGGGATCTGGCTGGAATCGAGCGGACATCATGGAGAGAGAAAATTGGACTTGTGTTACAGGATTCCTATTTTTTCCCCGGTACGATACTGGAAAACTTGAGAGTACAGAATCAAGAGATTACAGAAGAGAGGGTACGTGAGGCTGCCAGAAACCTGGGAACTCATGAAATCATTGAGAAACTCGGCTATAGCAGAGTTTTGGAGGAAAGAGGAAGGAATCTTTCTCTTGGGGAGCGTCAGCTACTGTCTTTTACGAGGGCACTGGTTCAGGATCCTGAAATTCTGGTTCTAGATGAGGCAACCGCCTCCATGGACCCTCATACCGAGAACCTGATTCAGGAGGCTTTGGATAAATTGATGGAAGGTAGAACCGCGGTGCTCATTGCCCACCGGCTTTCTACCATCCGTCATGTGGATCGAATCTTGTTCTTGGAAAATGGAAAGATTCAGGAGCAGGGAACCCACGATACCCTGGTCGGTTTGAGAGGTCGCTATTACAGGATGTTTTCCTTACAGACAAGGTTTCTATCACGCACTGCGTGAGCATGGAGAGGAGGTGTTGAGATGAATTCAATAGCAAATAGAATGGATGAAAGCCTGGCTTCAAGATGGAAGGATTGGCACTATTGGAGGTGGTTTTTCCTGCTCTGGAAAGATTATCCACTTGGGGCGTTATGGCTAGTTTTCATGACCCTTCTTTCTACCGTGGTTGCGGTGATTTCACCACTCTTTTTCGCCTATCTCATAGATAGTCTCAGACTCTCCCTGGGAACTACTTCAGGGGTAGTTGATGAAGGACTGCGTTGGCATTTTCTTTTTTTGCTGCTTGGAATTGGAGTAGCGCAAATGGCGGCTGGATGGTACCCCTACTTTCGTGCTCGAATGAATCTTATTTTCGAAAAGGTTCTCCGGCGCAAATATTTCGCTGCACTTCTATGTAGAGATCAGGAGTTTCTAAGCCGCTTTAGAACCGGTGATCTTGTCACGCGCCTCACCGATGATTTGAGCCGCTTTCCAAAGACTAGCTGGTTTGCCTGTTCAGGACTTTTTCGTGCCCTCAACTCAGTTTGTGTTGTCATCGCCTGTATTTTGGCCATGATGAGCCTGCATGTATCGCTGTCGCTTCTATGCCTGGCTCCCCTGCCCATTGCGATCATGATCTATATACGAATCTCCAGCAGGCTGAAGGATGCATACCAACAAAATCAATCGCAGATAAGTCAAACCAATGATCAGCTGGAAGCTTCCATTTCAGGGATTCGAGTTCTTAAAGCTTATAATGCCCAGAGCGGGGAGATATCAAGATTTAGTGATATTTTGTCTACCCGCTTTGATGTGGAAATGGGGGTTGTGAAGCTATCCGGCCGCCTGGAGGTATTCTATGAATTCCTGGCTCACGCATCCCAAATTCTGGTGGTTCTCGTTGGCGGGATCCTTGTCATCCAGGGTGAATTGAGTTTAGGCAATTACTATGCCTTCTTTGCCTATCTTGGAATGATTGGGTATCCCATGATGGATATACCTCATCTCTTTGTATCATCGAGACAGGCTTTTGCCTGTGTAGACCGTCTGGATGAGCTCAAAGAAGAGGAAAGTGACACGCAATCAGATTCTGGAATCGTGTTGAAGTCGGCGCAGAGTTTTCAAAGCCTGGAGATGCGAGATGTCTCCTTCAGGTATCCTGCTGCTGTTGGTGATGAGTCTGAGGCTCTGCACAAAATCAATCTTCAACTCAAGGCTGGTGAGCACATTGCCATCGTGGGTGAAATTGGTTCGGGCAAGACCACTCTTCTTCAATTGATAGCGGGTGTTTTCGAGCCAACCGGTGGAGAAATTTTACTGAATGGTCACCCTCTTCCGGCCCACTCTCTACAATCCTATCAGTCCGCTATTGGGTATGTGACGCAGGAGCCGCTTGTCTTTTCTCAAACGGTTCTTGAAAACATTCGATTCTGGAGAGATCTTCCGGATGAAACCGTAAAATGGGCCGCTGCTCTTTCCCAGATGAAATCTGAAATTGCGGCTATGCCTGAAATGTACGAGGAGGAAATCGGGCAGAGGGGGATTACTCTCTCCGGTGGCCAGAAGCAGCGTCTCACAATCGCCCGAGCAGCGGCGGGAAGTCCTTCTTTGTTGCTGATGGATGATGTAACAGCTGCTTTGGACTCCGAAAATGAAGAGGCTTTCTGGGATTCTATTGAGGCTGAACTGAGTAATATCACGGTTGTTTTGGTAACCCATCGTCTCAGCTCTGCGAGAAGGGCAGATCGTCTCCTGGTAATGGAAGGCGGAAAAATAGAGAGCGAGGGGACCCTGGAAGAATTGATGGTAAAGAGTGAAGCGTTTAAGAGATTGATTCGAAAAGAGCGTGAAGCTCACTAAGTGACTGGTAATGAGACCTAGAAGAAGGAGGAGAGTAAGATTTCATGACTTTTGCGAGTGGCTGGGTTCAGTTCTTCGTGATAAGGGCGTGATTGATCAGCCGTTTCATTCATTGGTTGTGATGCCTGGAACCGGAAAAATACCGTACATTTCTAAGTGTGAGGATTTTTCACTGTGGGTCTTTCAGGATCCCAGGACCAGGGAAGGACCTCTGCATTCCGTGGAAATCATCGCTCGTCAGGAGAAGGAGATGAAACCTCGGCTGCGAATTGATCTACCCGATTATCTTGATTGGGTGGATGATTCAAAGGCCCTGGAAGATCTCGCTTTGCAGGGCTTGGTTAAACATATACAGGCAACTACCTCCTGGATTCTTAGCTCAGGCTCAAGTCAGCCTCAATTACCCGACGCCGCCCATGAAGCCTATTACCGCTTTAACCGGCTTTTGAGGACGAAATCACCAGAGGGAATTGGTTCCACAGTCCAGGTTCGCTGGATTCCGGGTGGTAGGGGACTTCCCGGAGAATTTCGATTTGATGGTACCGGGATCTGGCCTCGTCATTTTCAATCGGTTAGAAAGATCAGAAGATGTGTTCAGGCTCCCTTAAGCAGAGAGTATTATGACGCTGCTACCAAACAAGGCTGGGAAAACTGCGAACTGCTTGGCTGCTATCTCTATTTTCTCTACGAAGACATTCTGCGTTCCACGGAAGATAAAAGGGCGCGTTTTTTATATGAGCCGAGATGCTGAAATTTTGGCCCTCATGGCTGGCTGCAAAGCCCTCTGCTTCGTTTATCCTCCTTGATCGTGACGATGCCACGTCCTTCGTCGTCTGCGCGAGCAGAGACCTTTTCGCTCAGCCATGCGGGCCAAAACTTCAGCATCTCGACTCATTGGTTTTAGTTTTTTGTTTGGAATTTCTTGGTTCCTGTTGGGATTTCAGGATTTGCTCTTTGGTTTTGAGAGAGCGGCTGTTTTGATGACCTCTAAGCCTTGCTTCAGGTTTTTTTCGTCAAAGGGCTTTGCTATGAAATTGTGCACTCCCAATTTGACGGCTTGGAGCACGATTTCCTTGATTGCCTGAGTGCTGATAATGACAATTTTCGCATCGGGGTCTAGCTCCAGTATTCTCTTTAGACCTTCTACACCATCAGCATCAGGGAGGAGTAAATCAAGAGTGACTACATGGGGCTTTGAACTCTTATAGTGCTCAAGAGCTTCTTCTATAGAGTATGCGTCTTTGATTAAATAGCCTACCGTCCATAAGGCGTAACGAAGTTCGGCCTGCTGTACCGGGCTATCCTCAACCACCAGGGCGACAAGGGGGTCGCCGTGTTCATCAAAGCCATTCGTCTTGTCGAGTTTGGCATACTGAGCTAAAAGGCTATCCATGGGTTTTCAATTCACTCACCCAGGGCCACGGCCTTGAGCCTGGTCAGGAGTTGCCTGAGATTACTTTCCTCAACGGGTTTTAGAAAAAAGTCCTTTGCCCCAAGTTTTAGTGCCTCTTTGGTTCTGTCCTTATCCCTATCCATACTGATGATGATGACTTTCGCGTCTTTGTTTTCTGAGATGAACTTTGAAAATCCATCCAGGCCATTGTGGCCAGGCATCCATAGATCCATGGTTATCACATCGGGCGAAGATTTTTGGAATTCCTCGTGTCCCTGCTGCGGAGATATGGCCAGAAAAACTTCGTAGCCGACTTGCTTAAAGATAGCATGCAGGAACTCACGAAAAGCCGGAGCATCTTCTATTATCAGGACTTTCAGCGGCTTTTGATCCGAACCAATCCCGTTGGTTAGCGGATCGTGGTTATATTTCTCCAGTAGTCTTTCCATATTATAGACATTCCTCCCTGAGAGCGCATTAGAACATCTAACCAACAAAGAGTTTAACAGGTGTTGAGTTCTTTAACGCTTATAATCAGGATTCGTGATTATACGCCACAGAGTCCCCGAACAACGAAGCAAATAAAAGGTCCCGGGGAGTGTGAAAGTTTCCACGGTCTTCTCGAGTGAGCGGAGCACTAATCCTATCCTTCAAGAATCGCGACATCTTTGAGCGCTTCAAGAAAGGCCTTGATTTTGCTCTCATCAATTGGTTTTTGAAAGACATTTTGCACACCGATCAGCATGACCTGTCGGAGAATAGCATCCTCCAGGCTTGTGCAGACAACAAGGCGTCTCTTCATCTCAGGATGCTGTTCTAGATGGGCCCGCAAACCCTCTAGACCATTACACCCGGGCATGATCAGGTCAAGGCTGGCTACATCCGGCTTAAGGGCGTAAAAAGTTTCCGTGCCTCCTGGAAGGGTGTCTGCTTCCAAAACCTTGTAGCCGACCTGAACAAGTATCTCTCGGAGCGAAGATCGAAAGACTTTTGAATCATCGATGATCAGCGCTGTTAAAGGGCTGCCATCAGGCTTTAATCCATTTGTGCCCTGATTAAGGCGATATTTCTCAATAATTATGTCCAATTTTCCTCCCTGGGCATACCAACCACCTAAGAGATGGTCATCTTTAACCCTGCGCAGTTTTCAACGACCAATCTATAGAGTAAGATCATAAAACATGCAACAGGTTTGTAAAGGAACCATTTTTACCCTTTAACCTGATTTTAATTCTAAAACACAGAGTCCAATTTAGTGGACCAGAGGAAGCATGACATTTCTTGTGGCGTCTTTGTTTTTCTATTTCCTGGTATTTTCCCCGTTTCTGGAAGCGCACGAAAAACTGGGTACTCCTGACCCTTATGAAATAGAGTACCCCGATGATCAAGAACCTTCTGATGAGCTGGTTCATCTTGGTAAGCTACTGTTTTTTGATACCCGTCTCTCGAAGGATCGAACGGTTTCCTGTGTTAGCTGCCATCAGCCAGCGCTTGGATTTGGTGATGGCTTGGGAAAACGCCCTGGTCTCAGCGGCAGCCTCCTGAAACGCAATAGCCCCCATTTGTATAATCTTGCCTGGAACTTTGTTTTTTTCTGGGATGGGCAGTCAGCGAGTTTGGAAGAGCAGGTTCTGGCCCCGATCCAGGACGCCAACGAAATGAATATGAACCTTGATAAGCTCATATCCCGCATCACCCTGGTGCCAGGGTATCCTGGGCTCTTTAAGAAAGCCTTTGGGGATGAAGGGGTTAGCAAGCAGCGTATTGCCTCCAGTCTGGCCTCATTTGTCAGGTCCATTCAATCTACCAACTCAGCATTTGATCGTTTTCTGGCAGGAGATTCAAAAGCAATGACGGCGGAGGCTTTACAAGGTAAAGAGCTTTTTGAGGGAAAGGCCCAGTGCATTACCTGCCACGATGGACCTAATTTCACAGACAATTCCTTTCACCACCTGGGAATTGAGGATGGGGACCAGGGAAGAGGGGCGGTGGTCAAGGATTCGACGCTAAACGGGGCTTTTAAGACTCCCGGGCTTAGAAATACTATTCTCACCTCGCCGTATATGCATGATGGATCCCTGGGAACTTTAGAGGAAGTGCTTGATTTCTATAACAAGGGTGGAGGACCTTCACCTGCAAAGAGTCCTCTGGTGAGGCCCCTTGGGTTAACCAGAACGGAAATCTTGAGTATACTGGCCTTTCTTGGCTCCCTGACGGACCCGGTGGAAATCGATGTGCCCGCTCTCCCGGGTGAAGTTGAAGAACGAGATAGGATCGGCATACAGCAGCAATGAATACAATCCGAAGTCAGATGATGCTGCTCTTTACGCTGGTCTTAGGGCTGGGGGTAGTCGCACTTATAGTCTCCTTTTCAGTGATGATCGGAGTCTCTGATCATCGGCATCTTGAGAAGGAACTCGACCGTATACAAGAGCAAACTCTGCGCCATCTCATGCATGAGGATGAGCTCCTAGAGAAGGAAGCGACTCTCTTTGCCGGCTCTCCAATCCTCAGTGTGGTTCTCAAGAACGGGGATCTTGCAACCATCAAGGACTCCCTGTCGACTTTTCAAGAAAACCTCGAACTCGATGAGATAGATGTGATCAACGAAGAGGGGGAATGGGTCACCGGTACAACGGAAATCCTTTCAAAGATAGACCCTGAGAGGTTTGATGCTTTATATGAAGAGACACTGAAAGGAGTCTCTGCCAAAGGGTATCTCGTTGGAGATGAGGGATTTGAACTCTTCTCGATGGCCGTGATTGGAAATGCTGAGGCCGATGAGATCTGGGGAATTCTGGTCTTAAGAAAGAGAATTGACGACAAGTACTTAAGAGGATTGAGCTACTTTCTTGGAGTAGAAATTGGTGTTTTGAATTCGGGCAGGATCATTTCCTCTTCACTGCCTAAAGCGCAACTATCTCAGATTTTATCTCAGAGCCCGAGCAACTTGCAAAGCACCTGGTCATCGTTTTTGACCCGGGCATTTGAGGAGAAGCCCGTGCTTCGACATAGTTTCATGCTTCATGACTGGTCGGGGAATAGGGTAGCGGATCTCGAAATTGTAGGGTCCCTGGAGCACACGCGTGAGATTCTCTGGAGGTTCTATAAAATCATTCTCTACCTTGGTGTAGGAATTTTTGTTCTGGGATTTCTATGCTGCTTTGTCTTCGCTTCGAGAATCACCCGGTCTCTAAGTGAGCTGAGCGAGGCTAGTGAAGCAGTAGAATCGGGAGATTATTCAAAGGAGATTACCCTGGGAGGGACCGGTGAGATTGGCGAGTTATCCAAACGATTCGCCTCTATGCTCAAGGAAATTAAACAGTCCCAGATAACCCTAAGGGAGCTAAACCTCAACCTTGAGAAGAGGGTCGAAGAAAGAACCATGGCGGTGAAAAACCTGCTCAATAACGCCGGTCAGGGATTTCTCTCTTTTGATGAACACATTCGGGTTCAGCCTGAATTTTCTTTGGAATGTGTGCAGATATTTAGAGCCAAGATTCAACCAGGAGTGAAGGTGGGCGAACTCTTCTTTGAACAAGAGGAGGTTGAGGAATTTGACTCCTGGATGGAACAGGCCTTTGGGGAGATCGTAGCCTTTGATCTCGTGGCTCGTCTGGCCCCCTCCATTATGAAAAAGAACGGCCGTTTTTATGAGCTCGAGTACAAGCAGATTCCCTTTGAGAATCAGTTCCACGTTATGTGTGTAATCACAGATGTTAGCGACCAGAGGGAATTGGAAGCGCAAATTGAGGAGAATAAGAACAAAGCCAAAATGACACTGAGAGTCTTGAGCTCTCCCCAACTCTTTATAGATTTCCGCCTTCAGATGAAACAACTGTTTTCTAATTCAGGATCATTGCTAGAGAATTTATCCACTCTTAAGGCCGCAGTTCACACTCTCAAGGGGAATGCGGCTACTTTTTGTCTCTCAGAGATACACGCGTCCCTTCATCAACTAGATTTGTACCTGCACAGCTATCCGGACTCTCCTTCAAACCATCAAAAGACGGCGTTAATTCATGAAATAGAGCAGGTTCAGGGAGGTTACGAAGAGAATATGCTGACCTTGCGGGCGCTACTGAAAGATCATGTGGATTGGGACGAGGCCAATGTGCGGGTTCCGCGAAGGATCGTTGCTTCTGCTATGAATATTATGTCCTGGCGAGATATTCCGGAAATTAAGGAATTATGCGCTTATACCTATCCTAGTCTTAGATCAATGTTCGAACATATACAGGGCCTCCTTGACGATTTGGTTTCGGGAACAGAAAAAAGCCTCAAACCCGTTCAGATCGTAGGGGGTGAATTTCCTATCAACCCGGAAGCTTATGCGGGGCTCATCTCAAGCCTGGTACATGTCTTTCGCAATATAGTCGATCATGGGATTGAAAGTACCCTGGAGAGAACCGCTTTTGGAAAGGAAGTGAGTGCTGAGGTCTCGGTATTCCTGGACCGCGGGTCCGAGAACATTGGCATTACGATTAGAGACGATGGCCGGGGCATTGATCAGGAAAGAATTCGCGATCGCCTTGTTGAGAAGGGGCTGAGAACTCAGGATGAAGCCGATAAAATGTCCACCGCCGAGATTCTAGACTCTCTCTTTCTTCAGGGAATGTCTTCAGTGGCGGAGGTTAGTGAGGTATCGGGTCTTGGAATTGGAATGAGCGCCGTAAAGATGAGCGTGGAGAAAATGGGAGGTGAGGTTTCCATTCGCTCAAGAGTGGGGAAAGGGACTAGATTGCAAATTGAAGTCCCCTATATTTGCTGACCTTGCTTAAATCGAAAAAAAAAGGATGTAGTCAATGAAGTTTCTTCCAATCGTGAATACCCCCATGGCTATTTTGAAGTTATTTATTTATGGCGGGCTGTTTTCTATGTTCGTGGGTGCATCTAGTACCCGGGATCTAAGTGGTGTGTTTCGCTTCAACGGAAGACGAGCCCCCCACGTGGGTCTGGCGTTTCTTCCCCAGACTAAGAAGAAAATAGAGGCCAGGAATCCAGTGATTGACCAGATAGATAAGCAGTTCACCAAACCCATTTCCCTGGCTTCTCCAGGAGCTAAGATCCGGTTTAAAAACTCAGATTCGGTCAATCACAATATCTACGCCAATGACAAGAAATCTGGAGTGAATATTGATATAGGTATGAAAGCGCCGGGGGAGGAGGCTGAGATCCCGGTGGATTGGGATTCCGGCAGGGTTATCAAGCTAGGCTGTAAGATTCATCCCAAAATGCGCACATACGTGGCCAATATAAACAGCGACTATTATGCTCTTTTTAAAATGGATCCAGCCCAAAAAGAGGTTTCATTTCAAATTAAAAATATTCCCGAAGACCTGGATAGATTCATATTCTGGCTCCCGCGCTATGATGAGATAGAGATCTCTTTACCCCGAAAAGGTCGGATTACCCGCGAGGTGACCCGTAAGGGAAAGGTTCGTGGGGAACTCGAAATCAATATGAATTCCTGGCAGATAATGGAGCCAGAGGAGGTTCTGAAGCTCTATAGAAAGGAGTTTATAAAGGTCTCCGATACGGAGTTTTCAAAAATGCACTGGGAGCGACATGTGCGGATCTATATGAACCAGGGAGTGGAGGTGTTCTCTCATAACTATCATACCTTTCTTTGTCTACAAGATGATGATTGTGAGGATGAGAAAGAAGAGCAAGAGTTCCAACAGTTTACTCCCGGCACCATAATTGTGAAGGAGCACTTTCTTCCCACCACCAAGGTCGACGAATCAACTCCCATAAGCGTTGCGATGATGAAAAAGCTTAAAAAAGGAACCGATCCGGACGGTGGGGATTGGCAATACTTTTGGCGGACTCACGATGGTGAAAAAACAATCGTAAAGGGAACTGGCAAAGATCTAAGCGTAAAAAACATCTGTGCCGGTTGTCACAGCGAGGTTGCAGACAGGGATTATATCTTTTCAACCATCGGCAACCGTTTTCTATTGAAGCATTTCCAGGGCGAAGAATAGAAAGTAGATGGGTTCATCCCCGGCACGGGATTTGAATCACCCGAGGAAAACTTCATCTGTAGGATTTAGGGCTAACAACATAGGGTTGCTTAAATTCCCCGGTCACCTTAAGGTGTTTGTACCAGTTGGAATAAAGCCATGGAATTAGATCCTCATCTCAGGTCACGCTGGAAAAATCTCTATCGTGATCAAAAAATTCCCCTAACTTTGTATCGCGAGGGTCTGCGGCTTTTGAAACCTGTGCTGTGGGACCAGTGGATTTCCCAGGGTTTCCTGATTCTGGGCTCTTTATTGCTGGGTTCGGGGATTCTCTTTTTCTTTGCCTATAATTGGGATTCCATGCCTCGCGGAGCCAAGCTGGGTTTGGCTCAACTCCCGGTCCTGGTTACCCTGATCCTGGTATTTTTCCGAGATTTAAACTCCCTTCCTACCAAAGTTTTGCTGTTCCTGGGAGCTTTCTTTGTGGGAGTTTTTCTGGCGGTCTTCGGCCAGGTTTACCAGACAGGAGCAGATAGCTATGAACTGTTTCAAGGCTGGGCTCTTTTGATTTTCCCGCTGAGTCTCTTTTCGAATTTTCTCCCTCTATGGACCCTGAACCTGGTGCTGGTTCACGCTGCCTTCTGCTTGTTTTGGCAGCAGATCATCGGTACTAACTCCTCCATCGAATTCACACTGCTTTTCCTGATTCTTGCCGCCCTCGATGGGCTGTGTCTGACATTGTGGGAATACTTTCATTCCAGGGGACTGGTATGGTTGAAAAGAGCCTGGGCAAGACCTGTGCTCTACGCGGCCATTTTGACCAGTCTTTTAATTCCCTGTTCACACATCATCATGAAATATTCCCCGCATCGCGTGGAGACCAGTGCCTGGATCGCATTATTTATCACACCGGTTGTAGCCGCACTTCTGGCCGGGTTTTCATGGCGAGCCAGGGATCTCGTCTCTTTAAGCGTGGTAGCTCTAGGCATAGCCTGCCTTGGAGACATGCTTCTGTTTCGATTTCTAGACTACTTATCGGGGCCGCGTTGGTTTGAGCACATTGCGATAAGCATCGGCACCCTGGGATTGTTTTGCGCCCTGGCCTGGCTCCTTCTGAGGGTTCAGCACCGATTCAGCGAGGAGCAAGATCATGTCTGAAACAGGGAAGATCACTAACGCAGCCGATCTCCTTGAGACTCTATTGCTAAACAAGAAGATCAGCGCGAGTAGAAAGGGAGCACTGGAGCAGGAGTTACCCTGGAAAAGCGGGCAAAAACAGGTTTCCTTACCCATTCAGATTCTACTGATCGTGGGTGCCTGGATTTCGGCGGTCATGTTTTTGGCCTTTCTCGGTGCCCTCGGCCTCTTAAATAGTTCTCACGCCTCCTTTACCTTGGTCCTCGGCCTGGTTCTGACGCTCGGCGCCATTGCGCTCTTCCAGGTAAGAGAAAGAGGTGCAGAATTTAGAGCCTCTGATCTCTTTCTTGAGCAGTTTTCGGTGGTGTGCATTCTGGCAGGTAAAATCTGCATCATGATAGCCATTCTCTCCCTGTTGAATTGGAGATCTCTATCCGAACCAATCTTACCTCTGATGGCCCTCTTTCTCGCCGTGAGTACCTACCCGTTTTTTGGAGTTCCCCTGGAGAGATTTCTTTCCATGTGGGGCGCTTTGAGTTTGTGCGGATGGCATTTCCAGAATCATCTACCCCTGGGTATACCCATCTTTACGGTAATTCTTCTATTGGTCATCTCGCTGGTTTGTACGAAAGAAGCATTTGATCGGCAGGGACGTCCACTGGTGCTGGCGTCTATTATGGTAGTGGGCTCAATCTGTCTTTGGAGCCAGATCCAGTCCCACGGAAACCAACCCTTCGCGCACCTCCCCTACTACACTCTCAGTGTCATTTTCCTGGGTGTGTTTCTGGCTGCCTGGATTCCCCTTGTACGTAAATACCAAGAGTCGCGAAAAGCACTAAACTTTTTTTGTGCCAGCTTCATTGCATTGGTCTTCCTGGGTGTGCCGGGCCTGTTGTTCGCCGTTCTTCTAATCTTTCTTGGTACCTACCAGCGTGACCTTCTACTTCTCATTCCCGGTGGAATTCTACTCCCCTATTCCCTGAGTGCTTATTACTACCTGATGAAGGTGGATCTTGCTACCAAGTCCTATTATTTGATGGGTGCCGGAGTATTCCTTTTGATTGTTAGAAAGGGCTTTGAACTATGGAAGGCCGGTGGAAATGAGAAATAAGCTCCTATTGGCCTGGATTGTGGTGCTCCTTCTGATCCTTAACGGCTTAGTCGCACAAAAGGAACTGGTTTTAAACGGTGCTGAGAAAATGCTTCTGCAACTGGCTCCAGTGGACCCACGAAGCCTCATGCAGGGTGATTATATGGCGCTGGACTATGCCATGCCCCGAAATATCAAAGTGGGGCTGTTTGATGAGGCACCCCGAAAGGGAAAACTGGTCATAACGCTCGACGAACAAAAGGTAGCAAAATTTGTGCGGTTGTATAGGGGCGAAGTACTTAAAGAAGGAGAGTACCTTTTAAATTATCGAAAAAGGGGGAGGCGCTGGAGAAATACGATTAAGATCGCTACCGATTCCTACTTTTTCCAGGAAGGTACCGGAAAGCACTTTACGGATGCTCGCTATGGTGAGTTTCGACTGGCTGATTCAGGGGTGTGCGTACTTGTAGGGCTGGTTAGCGAAGATTTTAAGCCGCTCGTTCCCCCATCCCCCTAGGAATCCTCTACGGCAATTGCGACAGATTTAACCACAGTCAGCATTTTTTCAAGACTGTCTTCATTGATGGGTTTTCTAACAAAGTTCTTTGCGCCATTCGATATGGCCCTGAGTACAGCCTCTTTATACCCTTCAGAGCTAACTACCACGATGCTGGCCTGGTTATCCCATTGTAAGAACTCTGTCAGCCCCTCCAGCCCTCCCATGCCCGGCATCACCAGGTCCAGGGTCACCACATTCGGAAGCTGTCTACGATACTGAAGAATCCCCGATTCCACGTTTGATGCTTCACAAACCTCGTATCCCACTGAGCTTAAAATCCACAAGAGTTGGGTTCTCATCGAAGAGGAGTCATCAACAACAAGGGCTTTGAGCGGAACTCGATTGGCCTGGAGTCCATTAGTTAGGTAAAGTTTTGCAAATTCCCTGATGAGTTGTTCCATGACTGTGGGAGCCCTTTGCTATCCGCACAAGGCGATGGCCTTAATGCGGGTGAGAACGTTTTTTAGATGGCGCTCATCGAGTGGCTTGAGAAAATACTCCCTTGCGCCTTCCTTCATCGCCTGCATCACCCTGTCCTTGTCGCGATCCATACTAAGAATCATTACCTTTGCACCCTTATTGCGGTGCATGAACTCAGTGAATCCCTCCAGGGCATTTGAATCGGGCATCCACAGATCCATGGTTACTACATCAGGCTGATTCTTTTGGTACTCTATATAGCTTTGTTCCAGGTTAAGGGCAATGTAAGTCGTGTATCCAACCCCTTTAAATATGGAGTGAAGGAACTCGCAAAAAAGAGGGGAATCCTCAATGATCAGGATCTTGATGGGCGTTTGATCAGGCCAGAGTCCATTGGTAGTTGGATCCTTAGAATATGTCTCGATGAGTTTTTCCATAGTCTTAAGCCATGATACAGCAGCCTGATTATGAGAAGAATGATACAGGGAATTGGTGATTCAATCCATGACTGCGGCAGATTTTCCTACCTGCCGTAAGCGACCTTTCTTTAGAATTGGAAACCTTCGATGAGATTAGACGTAAAGATGGGTGCTTAAATAGGAAAGGAACGAAAATGAAGAGCCAGATGCTGCGACTGCTTTTATCCATGATTATTTGTGTGTTTCCAAGTTTTGGTAACCTCGAGGCTTTGTTTAAGTGTCATCACCAAACTCCCTATGGAAAACGAAGCGTAAAAATTAGTGCCACCGTGCTTGGTAATCTGGCCCTTGATAAATATGCCGATGATTCCTTCAAGCCAAGACGGATGGTGATGATTTCTAGAGGAAAGGAGCATATTTTTCGAGAACACCTCTATGATTATAAACGCACGTTCATTGAAGGAGAGTTAGACATCACCACCGATCACTACACCATCACTGAAACCTTTGGAAAGAGCTTTCTTAAGATTTCGCGTAAACCATTTGAAACAGAAGACGGGATGGGCCAGGAAATTCCAGCGGATAAATGGGAATTCCTGGCAGAATTAGTGATTCATAAAAATGATGGGCAAACCAGTTCCGGAAAGACCGTTGGACACCCTTTTGAAGTAGAGCTTGAGGGAGATGATTTTCTTAATCTCATGCGTTGCTCTATGCCCCATGATGTGAGCCAAAAACGCATCTTTGAGCAATTGTATAGGGAATGAATCCTGGATAAATCTAACCAGCCCTTTCATGAAACACACCCTAAAGGAAGATATTGACGCATTTGACCCGCACAGGAAAATCGAAATCGCACGAACTCCACCAGGCGGGTGGTATTTTTCTCAAGAACTCTTCGAACTTGAGAAAAAGGCTGTTTTCAACAACTCGTGGCAGATTGTAGCCCGGGTCTCCGAGCTTGAAAATCCCGGGGACTTTTTAGCCGGCAACTTTCTCTCAAACCCCTATCTGCTGGTTCGCGATGAGGCAGGCGTTCTGCGGGGCTATCATAATGTTTGTCCGCACCACGGAGGTTGGCTGGCTCCCGACTCTTTAGATTGCTCTCAATTGGTATGTTCCTACCACGGATGGCGATTTTCTCTGGAGGGAGAGCTTCTTAAGACTCCTTCAGCCGGGGCAATAGCTGCCCTCAGGGACTCGAAGCCTTCCTTGAAGCCAATAAAAGTTTGCACCTGGGGTCCGTTTATCCTGATCTCCTTTTCAACCAGTATTCCCCCTTTTGAGGGAATTGAGCACGAAGCAGAATATGACGAGTTAAGCTTTGCCTCTCTTCGCTATCTAAAATCTCAACGTTATAAAATTTCCTGTAATTGGAAAGTCTTTGTGGATAATTATCTCGATGGAGGCTACCACGTCTCTGTTTTGCATCCTCAACTCGCCAAGCATCTGGATCTGGGCTCTTATCAGTCCCGGCTCTTTTCCAACTCTGCGGTTCAATCCTGTTTGGCATCATCATCCCAGGAAACTAAAGACCATCGGGCAAGAGAGCGGTTGGGTAAAGGAACTTATTATGGATGGTTCTACCCCAACACCATGATCAATCGTTACGGAAAGTGGCTGGATCTCAACCGCGTGATTCCGACGGGTGCAAAATCTTGCGAGGTCATCTTTGACTATTTCTACGAAGGGGATGCCCGCGATGAGGAACTGGAGGCGGAACTAAACGACTCGGATCAAGTTCAACAAGAGGATGTGCTGATCAGCGAACGGGTTCAGGTTTCGATGGAATCAGGGATCTTTGAGCAGGGGTACTATGCACCAAACTTTGAAGCCCCAATGTTTCATTTCCACAAATTACTGCATCAGGATTACATCAAAGAGATGGATCTCCGCTGAGATCAAAGAACCCTGGCACCTGACTTTAACTCTTCAATCTTGGTTTTATATTCTCCGTCAGAGCGCTTTGCGTAGAGACTCTCGAAACCCTTGAGAGCACTTTCACGATACCCCTTCAAATCGGTCATAAAACTTAGCTCATAATGCAATTCCACACGGTTCAATCCTCTTTGAGATTTCTCAAAGTGAGACGCGTAAAAAGGGGCTTTCAATAAAGCCTCTGCGCAGATAACAGCCTCTTTCTCGCCCAGGTCCCCCAGTGCGCTCTTCACCCGGATTCTCATCAGGTACATGCGAAAAGCGAAGGTATCGCGCATTCCCACGTCTACTGTAATGGGAATGGCTTCCTCAACCAGGGGCAGGGCTTCCTTGAAACGTCCCTGCAGACAAAGCATCAGGGAATAGTAATAAAGATCGAGGGCTAACATGTAAGGGAGGTTGGATTCACGGCACAATTCAATGGACTTGAGAAACCACCGTTCAGAATTTTCATATTCTTGAAGAAGTTTGTAGGAGTAGCCAAGTTGCTGGGAACAGTACACCAGGTCCTGGCGGGTTTGTATTTTCTGTGCAATTTCCCAAAACTCGAGTAGGTGATCGACACATTTCTCGACATCTCCCAGGTCCATATAGGTTGTACCTACCATCCCCAGTGCTACCCCTATGGTCTGAGGGTCCCCTAACTCCCTTCCAATGGCGAGATCCTCCTGAAAAAGCTTTAGAGTCATTGCATAGTCTCCGCGCATCCAATAGATGGAACCCAGGTGTCCGCAAGCGTGTCCGTATCCCAGGCGGTACCCAATTTTCTTGGCTACCAACATGGCCTCACGATACCTGGATTCAGCTTGACGTACTCTTCCGGCATTGAAATGAAGAACTCCAATGCGGCTCAAGGTGTGATAAATATCCACCTGGGAATTATCAAGTCGGGCCTGCTTCAGCAGGGCTTCATATTCTTTGAGTGCAGCGCGCCAATTTCCTGAACTCTCCTCTAATCCTGCCATCTGATTTCGAATTTGGATTCGAAGTCTGCTTTCGCCAGATTCTTGAGAAAACTCTAATCCCTGTGACACCAGATCCAATGCCCTCTTCGAATCGCCCCTACTTTGAAAAAATGCGCCTAACTTTAGTAAGGATTCACAGGTTAAGTCCCGGAATTTCCCCTTTTTGGCAAGATGGAGGCAGTGTTCAAGCCCTTTGAGGGCACTCTCTAAATTTCCTGCCCTTTCCTGGTTAATGCTGTGGAGAAGTTCATAACGAATCCTCAAGCGAGAAGACCTCAAGGAGGAGAGTTCCTCTTCAAGCCTCTTCAGACAGTCCTTGAACTCCCTGGTTTCACCGCGAATATTTTGAAGCGAGGCAATTTCCAATTCCATTTCGAACTGTTCTTTTTTCTTTTTGCTGAGCCGTTGAGCGTTTTGATAATGAAAGAGCGCTTGCTCCAGCTCATAATTTTGGCGAGCCTCCTGTGCGCCGATCAGATGATATTCCCTGGATTTGTGAATCCAGCCTGCCATTTCGCAGTGGTGAGCCAGGGTGGCGGCATGGACCGCTAAGCGGTCCTTATGGATAGCCTCCAGAGATCTCACGGCAAGTGCATGCAGCTTTGTGCGTACCTTGTTCATCTGCATTTCATAGATAGTTTCCTGGATCATGGAGTGTTGAAAGAGATAGAGAAGTTCTTGGAGTGGACTCCACAGAGCCTCTCTTTGCAGGGTTTCACAGGAGGAGCCTTTCACGGGGTTACGCAGCATATGGGAGAGCAAAGCAATGGGAACCTCACGTCCAAGAATGGAAGCGGTTTTGATCAGCCTGACCAGGGAGCGATGGAGTTGGTCGACCCGACTGAGGATAACCTGGCGCACTGACATGGGTAGAGTTTGGGTGCCCTCAGCCATTTCCAGACCCCTGTTAGTAGAATTTAGAGCAGAAGTAGATCGTAAGAATTTTACTAACTGTTCGGTGAAGAATGGATTTCCCAGGGTCCGCTTCTGAAGCATGGCAACCAGGGCGGGAGCAGGCTGAGCGTCAAGGTAGGTCTTTACCAGGGCTGGGAAAGCCTCTGTCTCAATTCCCTCCAGGCAAAGTTCCTGTCTCCTATCAAACTGGGAATCGAGAAGCTCTTGAGTCCAGCCAGTTCCCGAGCGAGACTCAAGAAGCAAAACGGTCGCCTTTCCAGTGTGGCGTGTAAGCATGAATCTCAGAGTCTCACGACTCTCCGGGTCCATGTGATGAGAGTCTTCAACATAAAAAACTGTGCAGCGCTGCCTTGCGCTGTCAGTTAAGATCAGGTGCAGGGTTTCCCATAAATTTTGGCGGCGGCGTCGAGCAGGAAGTGAATCAAATGAGGGACTGGTGGGATTTAGATCTAGGAGTAACTCACAGGAATAAAGTGCGATGGAAGACTTCGCGTCCCAATCTTCTCCTCCTTCGAAACTACGAACCAAAAGCTTTAATTCTCGGCCCAAATCCTCCTCTCCCGGATTCTCTTTCAGGTTCAATTTTTCCAAAAGAACCCTCTTCCAGGGGCTGAGGGGATGTTGCGAGATCGTACGACAGGGAAGCGATATCCAGAAATAGTTCTCTACTGGCAGAGCCTCCTGAAGAAAATAGCAAAACTGCGATTTTCCAATTCCAGCTTCCCCTTGCAGATCAATGCAAAGTCGCGATTTTTTTTCTTTTGCTTCTCGAAGCCAGTCCAGGGCATCCCGAAGTTCCCTTTTGCGGCCCACGAGCGGGTATCGAGATGGTTCTACTTTCCTTTTCCCAAGGAATTTATAAGCTATCCTTTGTCTTGAAAACCCCTTTAGGGAACGTTCTCCAAGGTTTTGAAAGCTTAGAAAGTCACAGGATGGAGCGAGTTCCTCATCAAAAAGGAAGTCCCCCCAGGAGGCTTCTGTCATAAGTCGGGCCGCAAGATTAACCCGGCTTCCCATGACCGTGTAGGTACATCGGTTTCTTGAACCAACCATTCCAGCAAATACGGACCCTCGTGTGACCCCTGCTCGTATTGGTAATTTTGCTTCAGCTCGAATGCGTTCAAGTAGAGAAACCGCTCGCAGGAGATCGTCCTCAAGCGCAATTGGAGCACCACTGAAGATGAGGATTTTGGCTCCCTTATCTCCAAAGTCTATCATCCCAAGGGTAGTCGAGAAATTTGCGGTATGGGTGAGAACCATTTTTATAAATTCTTCTGTCTCTTCCTCACCAGGGGGGTTGAAGTTAAGAAAGAGGCAGATCACCGGGCGAAACTCCCCTTCATAGTCCCGTTTCAGGATTTCCCTCGAGAAAAATTCTTCCATAATTTCAGGCGAGGGTGCGGCCAGGGGAGGAGCTGCTGGTGTGATGGGAGCAGAGTACTTCTGCCAATGAAACACAAAGCGCTCTCTTATTTTGCTCAGGCAAGAGCCGGGGATTTTTTGGTACGAGACAAATTCACGGCTCAATACGCTTTGTCCTGGTTGGCATAGATGCTCACTTGCGGCACAATCGTTGATAGCCTGCCCACGAACTGAGTACGCGCTTCTGTCTGCAGTGGAGTGAATTCGCAGTTCAACTTCTCCGCAGCCCAGACCCGTCTTAATGGAAAGCGAAGGGTGTTTTTCGAAAAGAATATGAATGCGTTGTACACATCCAAGGACTAACTTTCTGTCCTGAGTAGTAAAGACAGCAGTAAGAGCGTCTCCTGCAAAGGTGGCAACAAATCCACCAGCATTGTGAATTTCATGAACCAGGGGCTCGAAGACACCGTTGAGAATCTCACACAGGCTTTCCGCACCTTCAACACCCGAAGACATAAGAGTTTCAGTTAGAGCGGTAAAGCCTGAAATGTCAGCGAAAAGGGTGAGGGCTTCGAAGGACTGGTAGGATTCCCCCTTCTTTGCCATGGACTCAACAGGCTTTGGAATAAGGGCTAAGGCCTTCATGGCAGACCTGCTCAACTAACCGCTACGGACTTGACAATAGTTAGCACCTGTTTGAGATTGGTTTCGGTTATTGGTTTGGCAAAGAAGTTCTTAGCTCCGTTAGCAATAGCTTTTTTCACGGTTTCTCTATATGCCTCTGTGGAAACGACCACCATTTTGGCTTTGTAATCCCAATCCAAGAACTCTAACAATCCTTGAAGTCCACTCATTCCCGGCATTACCAGGTCCATCGTTACCACATCAGGCAGCCTTTTGCGGTACATTTCAAGTCCAGAATTTACATCTTCAGCCTCGACCACGGAGTATCCCACAGACCGGAAAATATAGCCTAGGAGGGTTCTTTGGGCGTTGGAATCATCGACGATTAAGATGGTAAGCGGTAGACGATTGATTCTGAGACCATTGGATTCATACTCAGTTGCAAAGAGATCCAGGAGTTTTTCCATAGTACATCCAGTTGAAGAGGGTAAACTCTAACCCTCCAGGGAAAGTTTCTTAAAGGACAGGAGTAACTTTTTCAGCTGCTTCTCGCCGATTGGCTTGAGAAAATAATCCTTTGCGCCCAGGGATAGGGCTTTCGTGATCCGAGCTTGCTGAAACTCAGAACTGATCATCACTATCCGAACCCCGGGGTTTTTGCTGAGAAACTCACTCAGACCTTCCAGAGCCAGGATTCCAGGCATCCACATATCGAGCGCGATCACATTAGGATTGTGTTTCTGACATTGCTCAAGCCCACCTTTTAAATCTTCAGCGAGATACACCGCATAACCCACTGTGCTGAAGATTTCTTCCATCTGCTGGCGGCAGGTTCGTGAATCATCGACCACAAGTACGCTGAAGGGGGAGCCATCCTCACTCAATCCATTGAGAGTAGGGTCTTTTTTATATGTGCTTAAGAGCTCTTGCATTGGCACTCCTGAGAAACTCCTACCATCTTACAACAGCAAAATCAATTCCATTTGGGTAACCTTCGACCTGAAGTCTTTATCATAATTTGGTTGAGGCCGCGTCCAGCCATTGAAGGGTAGTGTGGAGATGGGTCTCAAATTCAGCTTTGCTCAGGCGGATGAAATGAGTTCCTTCCCTTAGTGTAAATCCCCAGACCCACAGCTCTCGGAGTCCCACGAAGAAATTGATTTTTTCTTGATCTACCTGGATGTCTTTACGGGTACCTCTATACGAATCCAAAAAGATATCCATTAGACCGAAAGCCTTTCGTTCTTCAAACTCTCGGCAAAGAGCCCATTTCATGGTCGCGAGGTCATAATGTATATCGCCATACCCCATAAAATCAAAATCCAGAATGGACAATTCAGCTTTCCTGGTGAGTACATTTCCAGGGCGGAAGTCAGCATGAATCAACTGTGGATCTTTCTGTTCTAAAAATGCAGGACAGAGGGAGAGAACCTGGTCCTCAAGCTTCTGAATTCGCTGGCTTTCTCCTGCAAAGGATTTACGCAGAACTTGAAGGGAAGAGTCGACCAGGCCTACTTGATCTAGTTTCCATCTCTTCAAAGGAGGGGCTTTTTGAAGCCCAATATGAAGTCGGGCCAGTGTCTCTCCCATACGAGCACAAATGTCTGCATTGATCAGGTATGGGACCTCGCCAGGTAGGCAGCGAAATAGGCAGAGGAAACGGGCACCTTCCGGTGCTTTGACTTCCCGTGAGCAATCGGCGTCAGGAAAAAGAGGTTCCGGAACCGATAAATGCAGAGAATGAAGGTGTCTCAGGATCACCTGTTCGGCTTCGATTTCCTCCTCGTCCCATCTTTGGGCAACACAAAGCCTTGCGATATAAGAGTCATCCACTGTGTGAAGAAGATAAACATCGTTGGAGCCCTGGTGCAGGAAAAGAGCAGATTCAAAACTAAGCCCAAAGATGAACTCAGCCTGCCTTGAAATACGCTCAGCCGATGCCAAACTTCGGATGAAGGGGTTCGTGTTCTGGACCACCTGCTTACCTCTGAACCTCAATTTCCATACCGGAACCTTCTATTTTCCAAACTGGGGATGTTTATTTTGATGGTTCACAAGCCAGGTACAGCAATACCTGTGTGAATCCAAAATAGAAAAAGGTGGTAGCCGCGCTGGGATAGTCTCCGATCAGACGTTGCCCGATGCCCAGGTGAATAAACAAAAGGGAGGAGAGAATCAGCCCCAGGATGATCCAGACTCTACAGGCCCCGGGTAGAAATTCTTTGCGAATCAGAGAGACCAGAAACATTAAGGCTATGAGTACTTCCACTCCGGCGATAAATCCTACTTGAAGACCCATGCCTCCAGGAAGTGAGGGTACGAAGGTGTCCTTGAAAAGAGTAGAGAAATGGGTAGAGGTGGCAGAGAAATTCATGAATTTTTGAAGTCCGGCATATCCGAACAGGGTCAAGTACATCAGTTGAGTGGGTATTGTTTTACCCATCACCATTACATTGTTTCGATTCATTTTGCTCTCCCTTAATTCCAGGCGGTTACGCGAGAATTTACATCTTCCCCAGGAAAGGTTTAGAAATCAAGGCCATGTCTCTTCTCGATGCTCAATCTATGAATATCCTTATAAGGAAACTTCTGATCTTTTTCAACGTAGTGAAACCGGCGGTTAATCCATGATTTACAAAGTTCTTCTTTTCTTGCTTTTGATAGGACCTGGTTTAACCAATCCCCTGAGCAATATTCCCGACTTTAGCGCAATTGAAAAAGATTCAGTGCTTGCCGATCCAGCTACAACCGGCACTGGGTTTAAGGTTGGGGGGTCTTATAAGACTGAATCAGACACTGTTGAAAGCAGCGAAATCAAGCGCTCGGGGCATGAATTTTCAGCCTCATTTCAACACGAATCCGGAATCAAGATTATTGTTTTTGATCGGTCCAGCGAGTTTCGCCTTAGCCATATCCTGGATTTTGATTCGAAAATCCAGGGAAGTTTCACCGCCAATGCGCAGGGTTCAGCGAAGCTTGTGGACAGCTCTTTACAGGCAATTCAAGATCAGATTGACGCCCACGCTCCAGGTGCTGGGTCGATCACTGGAGGAAGGGCCTCGTTTACAGCTGATGCTGAGGGGACTTTGGATGGGACTGTTAAGGGTTCAGCAAATCTGGACCTATCCATCAAGGAACTGGAAAGAGGAATTCATGTAGCGATTCCCCTGGTTGGAAAACCCGGGGGCTCTCAATTGGTATTTGAAACGGGTTTTCGCCAGCGCACCGATTTTGTGGTCTTAAAAATAGCCAGTGCCAGCCTGGTGGCAAAAGCGAAAGCAAGGGCCAGTGTCACCGGCAACGCACAAGCGGACATCGATTATGAAATCAATGGCGGAGCGCTCCCCAATGCGTTCCCATTTCCTTATTCACCCTCTATTTCTGGTACTGCTCACGTAGAGAGAGATTTCCAAGAAAACTGGTCCGATCAGCGCTCTGCTTCTGTAGACCTGAAGAGCGAGATGGAAAAAGCAGGGATACCCACAGAGCTTCGATCACAAAGAACCTATTATGTTATCCCCGTGGGTTTAGGTTTTTACTCAAAGAATGGCTCCAAAATCCGTCTTCTTGTGGATCTCAAACCTGAACGCATGATGAAACCCCTTAAGCTCAATGCTCCTGCGGACCTGCAGAAGGCTAATGAAGCCTTGTCCATGATTTCTAGTGCTCGTCTGGAGGCAGAAGGGCGCGCGAATTTCGATAGCTTCACCTGGTTAGCGGGATTGAATGCGAACTTTCGAACGGTTGAGGTTTCACTGGAGGATGTCACCGGAGACGATCAGGCGGCAGTACTGCCCCTGCACGCGGGAATACAGCTATACACCGGGATTCAAACGAAAAGCTGGGGAGTGAAGCTGATTGGTGAGGCAAAATACAATATCAATCATGCTCACGCCGGCGGCATGGTTGAGATCAATAAGTCCTGGCAAAATGGAATGACCCTCGGAGTCATTACAGGCTATCAAAAGCACATCCGAGCCTACGGTGTTCCTGAATTGAGGCGATCCGATACCTTTACAGGTAATTTTGATCGTTCGGTGGCCAATCCGCATGGAAGCGCCCAGGTTAACGGTAATTACGAAGCATCTCATGATTCCGTAGTAAATGAGGGACAGAAAGGCTGGCAGACCTATAATGCCATCCCTATTGAAGCCATGCTCACTGCACCGGTTGGAAATGGCACCGGTATCGTGCATGGTAAAGCCGTTTTTACCGATCAGGATGAAAAGTTTAAGATACAGCAGGCTGGCGGAGGCGTGGGTTACGAGACTGCCGGTGACAAAGTGCGCTATTATTTTGGTGCCAGTGCCTACAAAACCTACCCATCAAATGGAAATCAAGAAGGTGGGATGGCTGGCGGAATCGACCTGGGATTATCTTTTTAGAGCGTTGGTTCTTGTGCCTGAACTCTCCCTTGGGTAAGCTATAGATCCATGAAGTGGACCTTCCTGCTGTACACTTTATTTCTGGGATTCCTATCAATTTCTTATGGGATAAAATCGGCCACGGCCGAAAACTGCATCCAAAGAATCCAAAAACTCAGGGAGCATGGGATTACCGATACCCTGGTAAATTATTCTCAATACTGCGTCAAAGCCCACCCGAAAAACGATGAAATTCTACACTACAGAGCCCTCATCCTCATGGAGTCGGGCAAGCCTGACAGGGCTACAGCTCCCCTTCGTCACGCCATCAGTCTACGCCCTGAAGTACCTGATAATTACCTGATTTTACTTCGTGCTTATCTCGAATCTGAGGATGTATTAAAACGCTGGGGTCGAGTCACCAAGGTCCTGAAGGAGCGATTCAAAAAATCCCCGGAAGTACTGCTTAATGCCGGAAATCTTCTGATCCACTACTCTAAATTGCGCTCCGCTCTGGATTACTTTAATGATCTATTGCAACAGGGTCTGATCAAGAAATGGGTCTACCATTTAAAGTTGGGACAGATGTACCTACTGCTCAGGCGCTATGAAGATGCCCGCAAGGAACTGGAAGCCTCCATAGTTGCCAATCCTGGCTCAGCCCTGACTCTTTACTACCTGGGAAGAGTCTGGAAAGAACAGGGAAACCAGGCTTACATGCTCTCCTACTTCAAACACGCCATGGAAAAGGGTCTCGATGGAGAACCCAAACAGTACGTAGAAAAGGTGCTTGGCGGTCTTCTGAACAGAGAAGACCAGCAATCAGGTGCCGCAAGCGAGAAGACAAAATAAAAGTGAGCCTGCAGAGCCAGGGCTTAAAGCGCCCAGGAATATACCCAAAAACCAGTATTCGGTTTAAACCACAAAGAGTAGACCGATGATTACACCCGCGACCAGTTGAGCAATTCCAAGAAGTAGTGCTGCTTGAAATGTCTGCCCCATGGTTGGAATCTCGAAATCTTCGATGATTTGATCAGCGGCGTAAAGTGAGATGGCGCTCATGGTCCAAAGCAGAATGAGCTGAACGATGGGATTTATGAGCGCGGGGCCAAAAAACGGAATGAACCAGAGCAGTAGAGCCGTAATTTTGGCGACGATACCTCCCAGGAAATTGACTGGAATGGCAATAACGGCCGCAAGTGCGGCTGTACTCAGGCACGAAAAGAAATTTTTATATTTTACAAAGGGTAAAGCCGCAAGAATGACAGCGTTAAAAACAGCCCCAATTAATAAAAGAACTAGAAAACTCATTTGATCCCCCCGAAGTGGACTCTTCCACTTAGATTATACAACAATTTTAAAATTCGTCATTGAGAATCCCAACTCTGAGCCCCGATTTACCCCAAGAACAAAAGCGGCCAAAGCAAAACCAATTCATTTAAACAATCATTCACCCTTACTATAAACCGGAAGGTTTAGGGAATCGAGTTCTGGAGGATTCGTGTAAATAAAGGGGTTTTGAGAAGGCGTAGCTGAAGGTGGGTCGTGATGAGGAGGTGGCATCGTCACCTTCGAGGAGGGAGCGAGTTTCAGGTGCGTCTTCTCAGAGCAGCTTTATTGCGAACGCTCCAGAATTCGATTCCCTAAGCCTTGACTAAACGGTAGAAGGTTTCGTGTTCCTGCTGAATTTCTTCTGAAACCTGGTAATAGGTGCACTTTCGATTTTCATCATCGTAGTAGAGAGGCGAGAAAATATCGATGAACGCGCAATCCTCTGTAGCCTGCATCGTATGGAGGTTTTTCCATTGAGGTAATAACATGCCAGGTTCGCTGGCTCCGTCCACACGGGTATCCTGGATCTTGCGGGTCAGGCCCGAATAGGGATACTCTCGAGCCCAGTCATAAGCGGTAAACTGCATGGATCCCCAGATTGACTTCACAATACCGCTCATTTCAGGGTGATCGTGCAATGGGATCTTTTTTCCCTCTGGAATCAGCAGCAACTTTATGAAGATCCTATCAGTACTGTATAAGTCCTCAAAATCCCAACTCAAGCTGCGGTCTAAATCAGAGCATCGTTGGGTGAGCTCAAGGTTATCGGCATTCAGTAGCCGAACAAAGGATAAGAGACGATTGAGTTCCCAGGGCTGGCTAACATCCTTAGCAAAGGTTTGCTCACAAAATCCAATAAGCTGCTGTAGCACTTCTCCCATGGCGGGGATTATATACTCAAAACAAGTTCATTTGTTCGAAATTTCATCCAAAAAACAACCAGAAAACCCTACACTCACCTCTGAGGGGTTGCCCCTCAGGTTGAAGAACAGGGACTCAAACCACCTCATGGGGAGCAGGCCAAATGTTCTGCTTTGGAATGGCGGTGTTTGATTGTACTTGGTACTACCGTTAGAATTGCTCAACTTGAGAGTATCTGAGGTAAATTCAAATGAATATTTTGGGGCTTAATCACGGGGAGTATAATTCTTCCGCAGCTTTAGTCATCGATGGAAAACTCGTAGCGGCCGCTCCTGAGGAGCGCTTCAGCCGAAAAAAGAAAACCAAGGAATTTCCACTGGAGTCCATTCGGTTCTGCCTGGAATCACAAGGGCTGCAATTCCATGATGTGGATTGCATCGCCCAGGCCTGGAATCCAACGGCAAATTGGTGCAAATTTAATCCCCTTATTTCCGGAACCCGGATTCGACGGGAAGATTATTTTTACAGCCTCGGAGACAATCTTTACCGACTGAGTGATCGAACCCCGGGAGACTGGGTCTCCATGAACTTTGATCAGGAAACGGGACTTCCCACTATCTATTACGTACAGCATCATAGAACCCACTCTGCACTTGCCTTCTTTCAATCTCCCTTTGATGAGGCTGCAATCTTGACATGTGACTGGCGTGGAGAGTTGGAATCAACGACCCTGGGAGTGGGAAGAGGGTGTGAATTGGAGACTCTTCAGTCCCAATGGATGCCCCATTCCATGGGTATGTTTTATGCGGCTTATACGGAGCTTCTGGGATATAGGCCCCATAATGATGAATGGAAAGTCATGGCCATTTCTGCCTATGACGTGGACTGTTCCGAAATGCTCTCAAAAATTCGTCAAACCTATCGCCTGGTCGATGACGGAAATGTTGAACTGGATTCAACTTACTACAAAGGAGCGATTCTGGATCAGCCTGGGATCTACACCGAGAAACTCAGAGATCTTCTGGGGGGACGCAGTGGTGTAGCAGGTGACGAACCCGATGAATGGAGCATGAAAATTGCCCGCGCCATGCAGACCGCTTCTGAGGAGATCGCGGCCCATTTTCTCACGCATCTACATGCCAAGACCGGTCTGGACCAGGTAGTCCTTGGGGGTGGTTTCTTTATGAATTGTGTGATCAATGGCAAGGTCACACAGATGAGTCCCTTTAAAGATGTTTATGTGTCCTTTGCTCCTGACGATCTGGGAAACAGTATCGGGGCAGCCTTGTATGTAGCCCATTGTCTGAAGAACGAACCCAGGGTAAAGGAACCTGTTTCCAGCTATCTGGGACCTATGTTTAGCGATGAAGAAATTAGCTCTTCCTTGAAAAGAAGAGGAATAAAGGCCAGGAAAATGGACCAGCCTGAGCAGGAAGTCGCACGGATTCTTGCCAGCGGAGAGATAGTAGCCATGTTCCAGGGCAGGATGGAATTCGGTGAAAGGGCTCTGGGCCATCGATCTATCCTTGCTGATCCCAGGGTTGAAGATATGAAACATCGGATCAATGCCATGATTAAATACAGGGAGGCCTATAGGCCTTTTGCTCCAGCGATCCTGGCCAGCAAAGTATCCGATTATTTTGAAGTATCAGAGGAATTTTCCAGCGATTTTATGGAAAAGGTCGTTCTTGTACGTGAACAGCATCGTAGCTCCCTCCCGGCAATCACGCATGTTGACGGTTCAGCTAGAGTCCAAACTGTCAGACAAGAGCATAGTCCTGATTTTTATAGGCTGATTGAAGCTTTTGAAAAAGAGACGAATCTTCCTATCTTACTCAACACCTCATTCAACCTGAATGGAGAACCCATCGTGTTATCTCCTGATGATGCCCTCAATTCCTTCTTTAATAGCGGATTGACTCATCTTGCCCTGGGTTCCTACCTGATTCAGAAGTGAACCGGGGCCAGAGATTCACAAACTAGTTTAAAAAGGGACTTTTAACCAAGAAGGACCTGATTACTCTCTTACGCCCTGAGTTTTGGTTCTGGACTCATCGAGATGATGATAGGGGGCCAGGGTGGAGATCCTGGAATCTTGCACGGCTCCTCCCACTGTGAAGTGATAGAGGCTCTGGTATTGATCATCCCCAAGGCCCAGGGCACGGTGCGCCAGATCATCGAAGAAACATCCTATTCCGGTGGCCTGAATTCCATGGGACTCGGCCTCAAGATATAGAACCTGACCGATGATTCCCGTTTCCCAGTAAAGACGCCTGTATACCCAGGGCTGATCTCTAAGCTCCTCTCGAAAACGGGCAATCATGCCCAGGGAAAAAGCGGACATTCCGGCAATATCTTGCTGGCAGCTTATCAGGGTGGCCTCCATTCGAAGATCAGCTTCTAGTAGCTTATAGAGGGGTAGTGATGCAGGAGAATCAGGAACTTTTTCCCAGAGAAGCTCCTGATGACTCAACAACTTGATCTCTTCAAGATCCTCCGGATTACGTGCGAGGAAGTACATTCCCATTTTAAGGCCTTCAACACGATGCACAAAAATTAACAAGTGAACGCGGACTCGGTCAGCATTCAAGTCAAATGGCGGTTTGTCCTTTCGTGGAAGAGTACTTTCCAACATTGAGAAGAATTGATCTTTGCTGATAGAGGTCTTTCCATCAAAATCTACAGCACTTCTTCTCTTGGAAATGGTTTTTGCCGCGCTTACCGCGGGAAAACTAAAGGAAAAAGGGAGTGAAGATCTTTCCTGAAGATTGATTGGCCGTTGCGGTTTTTCAGTGGCCTGAGACACATTTTCAATAGCAGCCCAGGGATGATGATCAGAGCTGAGCTTATTTACGCTTCCCTCCAAATGTGCATCCTTGAGGGCTCTGACCAATTCGGTATCGATACTTGTAATGGGGCAGTCGCTTTGATCAGGAATGATATGGATCAGAGTCTCCAGCTCTTCTTTCTCTTCCTCAATCCAGGCAACTTCTGAAAGTCGGAACAACTCTGTGATCTGACTGGTTGAGGGGCTAAGCACCATGTGTGCTCTCCAGCCAAGTAGAGCTGCGGAAAAGGAGAGGCAGGCAAGGGCGTGACCCAGGTCGTGGTTGCAGTAGCGAAAAGCTCTTTCTCCGTACTTCCAGGATTCTCTCCAGTAAATGCTGGTTAGCGCCAGGAAAAATCCTTGTTCAGGTTTGCAAAAACCAGGCGGGAGCCCTTCAGGGATAATCCTGCTGCGAACATCCATTACATGACCATGCGGATTGTAATGGGTCAATAGTGCGTCTTTGGAATCAAGGACTCCTGGCGGGAAAAGAAAATGAGATTCAGTGGGGTGCAGGTTTCCGCTGGAAGGATTGATCCGCAGGGCCCATTTGCTCCCTGGTACCGATTTCCACGCGGACAGGGCCAGGGAGAGTTCCAATAACTTTGAAATACTGGGTAGATCAAAGGGGGCGGTCTTAATTCCCTCTCGGTTCAGCATCGACTGGTAGGAAAGATCCCCATGATCCTGCCTTAATAAAAGTTCAATCTTCTCAGAGCCCTCATAGATTCTAAAGGGGTGAGGCTGGGTGTCCCAGTCCATAAATCCAAGTGATGCCGCGTAGCGCCTGGGATGGTGCTTGGTTCGTTCGTGATAATGAAGAACGGAACTGAAGTCAGTTTTGTCAGAGGGTTTGGACATAGCTGGGTCAAGGGAAGGTCCAGTCTAAACTCAGCGCCTCCCAATAACAAGGGAACCAATTTTCACGAACCCTTGTCCAAAGTTTCACAGGGAATTGGCCAGAGAAATTTCCATTGGAAGTTCGAGGAACTGGTACTAGAATCGAAGAATCCACCGGGGCTCTAAATCTCGGGACGGTTCAAAGGAGAAAGACATGAAACCATGGCTGGCATTATTCATCCTTCTGACTCTCATAATCCCGCGAAGTATCGCGGAAAACATCAATTCTCTATGGTCGAAAGTTGAGCAGGCGGAGCAAAAGAAGCTCCCCAAGTCAGCGATCAAGATCCTTGACCAAATTCTTGAATTGACACGCCAAAGCCAAACCAGAGGTCATTATCTAAAAGCCCTTTCCAAGAAAATTCTGAATCAGGCTCATATTTTAGGAAAACAACCTCGGGACAAAGTGAAAATTCTTCGAGAGAAGATTTCTTCCAGCCCAAAGGCGGATCGCCCTATACTTCAAGCTATTCTGGCGATCTGGTTCTGGCATTACCACGAGCAGAACCGCTATAAATTCTCCCAGCGATCCACCACTTCAGGACTTGAAAATGAAGATTTCACCACCTGGGATTCACCAAAGCTTTTCCATGAGGTTGGCTCTCTTTTTGAGCAGGCTCTGAAGGATCGTCGGCATCTGCGTAGCCTGATCCTCAAAGATTTTGAGCCCCTGGTGGAGAGGGGCAGTCTTGGTTATGGCTACTGCAAAACTCTTTATGAGTTTCTGGCCAGGGAGGCATTGAGATTTTACAAGCATGGATTACAGACCCTGCCCAAACCCCAGGATGCGTTTGAAATTGAAGCGGATTCCCATGCGTTATCAGAATCAGAGAACTTTCTAAGCTATAAGCCAGATACCACTGACACGGATTCTCTTTTGCTCAAAGCCCTGGAGATCTACCAGGAACTGCTGACCTATCTAAAGAAGACTCAAAATGAGGATGCTTATTTAGATACAGAAATCAGTCGGCTTATCTTTTTTCATGAGAACGCACTAGGTACGGTTAAGAAGGAGAGATTTCGAAGAAGACTACAAGAGCTCGTCGGGCAACATCCGCATTCTAAACTGAGCGCACTGGCAACTCATCAGCTAGCCAAACTTGCTGAAATAGACCAGGATCTCGTATTGGCAGTTGAACTTTGCTCAGTTCCTATCTCAAAGTTTCCCGGTTCGTCCGGAGCTACCCTTTGCCGGAATTTAACCAACCGCATCACAGCCAAGGAATACAATGTCAAGATAGAGCACACCCTCAACGTCTCCAATTCGTCAGCGTTAGTTGAGTATAAAAACCTGACTACTCTTCATATTCGCATCGTTAAAGATAGCTGGAGAAGGGTTTTGGAGGAAGATTGGGCTAACCCTGGAGATCATCTCAATGATCAGCAGATGCAGTCTATTTTAGGTAAGGAGCCCGTAGCACAGTGGTCTGTGAGCTTATCTGAAACCTCGGATTACAAACAAACCAGTGAAGAGATTGACCTTCCGCCGCTCAAATATGGTTATTACCGATTGTTGATTTCTCACCGTTCTGATTTTGGCCGCTCCTCAGGCAATAAGGTGGTTCAAGGTGCATTCTGGTCCACTGACACCACTCTCCTGCTCCGTCGCCTGAACACTAAGATTCAGGGTCTGGTGGTGGACGCTCGTGATGGGAAGCCCCTACAGGGTCGCACCATAGAGATTTTCAAGCGGGGAAAGCGGGGCAGATATGGTTATTTTCAAAGTGTGCAGAGTAAAGAAGATGGGACTTTTTTCTTTCACAAGCCAGAAAAGAACCGCTACGGAACTTACCTTTTCTATGCCCGTTCTACTACTGGAGACGTACTGTTTCATGAACCCATGGGGCATGGTAATAGAAGGAATAAGCAGGTTAGCCGTGGTGTTCTTTTCTACACCGATCGTTCACTCTACAGGCCGGGACAGACCATCCAATTCAAAGGAATCTGCTATGAAAAGGATCCCGCGGCTCAGAACTACGAGGTGAATGAATGCCGCAACGTAAAAGTAGTTCTGCGGGACGCGAATTACCAGGAGGTGGAACGCCTCACCAAGAATGGCAATGAATTTGGTTCCTTTTCCGGGCAGTTTACAGCGCCAAGGGGAAGACTTACCGGCGCATATACCATCGTAGCTTCCTCTCCGGCGGGTACAACCCGAATACGCATTGAGGAGTATAAGCGTCCGAAATTTGAAGTGGAACTGAAAGCCTTGGAAAAAGAGGTTCGACTTCAAGCCGAAGTACTGGTAGAGGGGATCGCGAAGAGCTACGCGGGAGTTCCGGTTGCGGATGCGGTGGTGAAATATCGGGTACTCAGAACGGTTCGAATGCCATGGTGGTGGCGTTGGCACAATCCATTCGGAAATTCACGGGAAATAGCCAATGGAAAAGAAAAAACGAATGACCAGGGCGAATTCTCTATCCCTTTTCAAGCGATTCCCGACCGAAGTGTGGACCGTGAGATAGACCCCTCCTTTAACTATGAAGTGCAGGTAGACGTAATTGACCCTACCGGAGAGACACGCTCAGCTACCCGCTCCGTGAGGGTTGGATACAGTGCCCTGGAGGCTCGACTTTCCCTACCCGAATGGCTAGTTGCCGAGGAGGCCGTTCCCCTGAGCCTGAATACACGAACCCTGGATGGAAAACCGGTTGAAAATGGCGGCAAGGTGAAAATATTTTCCCTCAAAGAGCCTCAAAAACCGACTCGAAAACCCTCCCGTCCGCGTTATTTTTGGTGGGGTCGAGCCAGTGGAAGTGGAGGTGCGTCGAGAGATCTTTCAGATTATAAAAATTGGGATGTTGATCAGCAGATTTCCACCGAGACTTATGAGACTGTGAAGGGCACGGCCCGCATTTCCCTGAGGCTTAGACCTGGCGCTTATCGAGCCCGCGTAGAGACCGAGGATAAATTTGGTACGAAGGTTAAATCCGAGATTTCCTTTCTGGTTTTTTCCAACTCGGTTACCCGTTTTCCGGTCAAAGTGCCCAGTTTTTTCCAGCTCAAGTCCGCGAACCTCCAGCCTGGAAGTGAAATAGAGGCTGCCTGGGGGACAGGCTATGATTCGGGCAGCGCTTTTGTGAGTTTTTTGCGAGACGGCAAGATTCTAAAGTCCTATTGGTCCAATCCGAAGGAGAGCCTGCACCACATTCGATTTCCGGTGGACAGGGATCTTCGCGGGGGGCTGACTCTGCAGGTTTATTTCATACAGGAAAACCAGGTTTATACCTACTCCCGCTTTGTAAACGTCAGCTATCCGGACAAGCAGCTTAAAGTTCGCTTTCAGACCTTCCGCGATAAACTGCGCCCCAATGAGAAAGAAACCTGGAGTCTTCTCCTTGAAGGGAAGGACGCGAGAAAAGTGGCTGCTGAAATGGTGGCGACGCTCTATGATCAGTCCCTCGATTCCTTCTATCCCCATTCTTTTCAAGGCCTTTCGGGAATCTTCTGGAAGGATCAACAAGCCTCTTCCTACCGGTTGAATCTCTATTCGAAAACCCTATTGAACTGGTGGTCCAATTTTGGCCGAGGACACATGGGAGTTTCGCGAACATATCCTTCCTTTCCCTGGTGGCTTAAACAGAGTTTCTCTTATCTTTTTCCACCCATATTTCAATCTCGCGGCTTCATGAGTAAGTCCATGATGATGGCACCTGGGGCAGTTATGGAGGCGGATCATTACGGGGGAGAAATGGCCGATGAGGAGGAGGGCATGGTGATGGCCCAGGCGATGAAGAAAGAAGGTCGCGGGAGAAGAGAGAGTAAGAACGTGAGTAGGAAGCGTGCGGATACCAATGCTGCACCTGAGAAGAAGGATTCTGAACCAGAATTTGTTCCCCGATCCAATCTTCGTGAAACGGCCTTTTTCTTTCCGCACCTCATCAGTGATAGTGAGGGCCGGGTAGAAATTCGATTCCAGATGCCCGAAGCGCTCACTCGTTGGAAGTTTATGGGTCTTGTCCATGGCAAGGGGCTGGAATGGGGGATGATTTCAAGGACTATAGTGACCCAAAAAGAGTTGATGATGCAGCCCCATATGCCTCGTTTTTTACGCCAGGGTGATCGGGTAGTTTTAACCTCTAAGATCTCCAATCTTTCCACTTCAGTTCAGGAAGGAGAAGCCTCAATAACCCTGTTTAATGCTCTTACGGGTGAAGAAGTCACCGGTGAATTTTTATCCACGGGAGCCGAGTTGAGCTTCAAGGTACCTGATGGTGAGTCCCGCGTGGTTTCCTGGGAAATTAGTGTTCCGGATGTGGCTTATCCCCTGCAGGTTCGCATGGTGGCCAAGAGCGCTTCTCACGCAGATGGTGAGGAGGGCATTCTGCCTATTCTCTCAAGGACTGTTCTGGTTCGGGAGGCGAAGCCTTTGTGGGTTCGCGGCCCTGGTGAGAGACGCGTTGAATTTGCATCTTTGCTGGGTTCAGCCGATGAGGGTGTGATTCATGAGAAGCTAGTCCTTCAGATGGCTTCCCATCCGGGTTGGTACGCGGTTCAAGCCCTGCCATACCTGGTTGATTATCCCCACGCCTGCACCGATCAGGTTTTCAACCGGCTTTATGCCAACTCGCTTGGGGAATATATTGCAGGTTCTCAGCCCAGAATCGAGAAAATTTTCGAACAGTGGAAGGGCACTGATGCTTTGAAATCCAACCTTGAAAAGAATGAGGATCTCAAGAGCGTTTTGCTTGAGGAGACGCCCTGGGTACTGGAAGCGCAAAGCGAGTCAGCCTCAAAAAGACGGGTTGCCAATTTCTTCGATCGAAACCGTATGGCCTCAGAGCAGGCGAATACTTTGAAAGAGCTTGAAAAGCGAATGCTCTCTGACGGAGGTTGGCCATGGTTCCCCGGGGGCAAAAGAAGCGACTTCATCACCCTTTATATTGTGACCGGGTTTGGGAGGTTAAGGCACCTGGGCGTGGAGATTCCGGTAAAGATGGCACTGCGCTCTGTACATGGCCTGGATCGGTGGATCAAACGTACCTATGATCGCATCATGAAATATGGTCATCCGGAAAAAAATAACTATTCCAATCTCATTGCCTATTATCTATATGGCCGCTCCTTTTTTCTTAAGGAAAAGTCCATCGAATCAACTTCCCGGGACGCGGTAGATTATTTCCTGGGACAGGCTAAGAAATACTGGACCGGTCTGAATAATCGCATGAGTGAAGGCCACACGGCTCTCGGGCTATTGCGCTTTGGCAGGGAAGAGACCCCCGCAGAGATCCTGGCGTCTCTACGGGAGCGCGCTTTACATGATGAAGAAATGGGGATGTATTGGGGAGACGAGGAGTTTGCATACTGGTGGTACCGCGCACCTATAGAGACTCAGGCCATGATGATTGAAACCTTTCAGGAACTTTCGGGAACTGAGAAGGAAACAGAAGATTTGAAAGTCTGGTTGTTAAAACAAAAGCAAACCCAGGATTGGAAGACCAACAAAGCTACCGCGGATGCGATTTATGCTCTGCTCCTGCGTGGAGCTGATCTCCTATCCGGAACAAAACTTGTGAAAGTATGGGTAGGTTCCGAGGAAGTGCGTCCAGAGAAAGTTGAGGCTGGCACCGGCTTTTACGAGAAGAGATGGTCTGGACCTGAAATCCGGGCTGAGCAGGGCAGAATACGAATGGTTAAGGAAGAAAAGGGAATTGCCTGGGGAGGGCTGCATTGGCAATATTTTCAGGACTTATCCAAAATCAAAGCTCATGGCAACAATCTTGATCTTGAAAAGCAGATATTTGTACGACGAAATACCAAAAAGGGACCTGTGATTTCGCCAATTCAAAAGGAAAGCCTTGAGGTAGGCGATACCATGGTGGTTCGGGTTGTTCTGCGGGCTGACCGGGATTTCGAATATGTGCACATGAAGGATGGAAGAGGCTCAGGAACCGAGCCCGTCAATGTACTTTCCCATTATAAGTACCAGGATGGCCTGGCTTATTACGAGTCCACGAAGGATACAGCCACACACTTCTACTTTGATTATCTTCCCAAGGGAACCTATGTATTTGAATATGATGTGAAGATTTTTCATAAAGGAGAATACACGGCGGGAATGGCAGAGATTGAATGCCTCTACGCGCCTGAATTTCGAGCACATTCCCAGTCCTTCCAGCTAAGGGTGAAGTAGGGTGAGGCGATGACTGGTATTTAGGCGACTGTCTGGAAGCCCATGAATGGCACATTGCCGCCGATCACTCCTTGAACGATGCTTTGGCATCGCCCTTCGTCGCGGTCCACGACACTGCACCACTCCTGAACTCCCAGCCAGTCACCACATACCAGCCATCGCCTCACCGTGGTCGAAAGTTGTGTGCAACGTGTGGGTTTTCATGCCCCACTAGTCCAAATTAGTCCTAACTAAACCAAACCATTACAAATTATTGGGCTTCCAGGTTGTTTTCTAGTTCTGCAGGCTTCAGCCGATGAGGGGGTCGTCCAGGAATTTCCAGGTTTCTTTGCCGTCAAAGATTCGGATTTTCAGGGCTTCAAGATCAATTTCATCGATGCAGCCGAGGTTTACTCTGAAAGTACCCGGATTATCAGTCCCGTCATGGAAGGGATAGTTACCGCAGTGTTTGCAGAAGTAGTGATTCACCATGTTGGGTTCGAATTGGTAGTTGGATAGTGATTCAGCTCCTGAGATTAACTGAAAGTTTTCGGGGGGATAATAACCCCCTGACATGACGGCGTTTTTTCTTCTACAGATCGAGCAATTGCAGCGCACTCCCGTTTGGATAGGTTCACTCTTAATCCTGAACTGAATTTGGCCGCAGTGGCATTTTCCTTCGTAGATTACTGAGGATCCTGGCATGGGTAAAACTCCCTGGGTTCAGTGAAAACAACTCGCTTTGAGACGGTGTCGTGACCATTATTTGGCGACCCTCTAAAGAGTAACACTGTCCCCCTGGCCCATGAGGTAATGCACTGCTGACAGGGTAATATGAGTCTCAAGTCCTTTAAGTTTTCCCATAATCCATCAGCCTTCCAGGATTAGGGTCCAAAATGTGAGCGGTTAGGTCTATTTTACTCTAAGATTCTGAAAAGAAACCTGAAAGAGGAAACATGAAGGGATTTCTTTCGTAGAGAATTTTGGACTGAGTTCTCGTTGGACTGGAGTATGACTATGTTTCGTTTTCGCCATCTTATCGCGCTGCCTACCCTGGCTGTTCTCATGATTTCAATTTCCTCCCATCCCCTGTCGGCCGGACCCGACATTGAGGATGTGGCTGTGGTTTCGGGATCTGGCGTAGGGTCTGTGGAAGGTTATGACCACGAGAAGGTTTCCGAGTTGATGAGGCGTTATGACTCCTTACTTAAAGATATCCAATCCTATTCGAAACAATCCAAGGAGCTCAGGGAGCAGGCCAAAAAGACTGTAGATGATGCCAAGAGGCGTAGTGCGAATGCCCGTGCAGTGACCAACGGTCTTCTGCTTTTGGGTACTGTTGCCGCCGCTACAACAGCCGAAGGCCTGGGGGATTCTTACCTTGCCGAAGAGATTGTGGTGGATGGGCTGCTGACAACTGCTGCCGTTGACGGAGCCATGCGTCATACGGGAGACCGCAACGTAGATAAAGCCCTGGATAAGGCAAATACCACTATGCGTGAAGCAGTTGGCATCGAACAGGAACTCATGCGCTGGAAGCGCGAACTCAATGATTTGGAAAGTCAATTGGATTCGCAAAGCAAAAGAGTATTAAAGCGGGTAAACGCTGTAGTTCACCAGATTGACGGATTTGAAAAAACCTTTGGATCCATTCAAGACATTGCATTTGGTGAGGAAGGCGAAATTGTCGCTCTCACGGTCTCAGTTCAAAAACAAAAGGTGGATATAACCCTTGCTCAACTTGATGTGTATATCAAGGATGATCTTAACAGCCTGGTGAAAATGCGCCAGGAAGAGCATAGTAAAGCGGTTGACATCGCCAAGAAGGCACAGACGGACCAGCTTGCCGCCCAGGCTGAGATTGACTCCTGGGACGATGGTGTGAGCAGGTGGCAGAAGATGAACTCCATTGTGCCCTGGTCAAAAAACAATACTCGCTATAAGAAGGTTAAATCCTTAAGGTTCAAATCATCTCAACTTGAAGAGACAACGGTACAATCCGCTAACAAGGTGAGGCACACCAAATCTCTTCTTGATCGTTCCCTTCATGCCCAGAAGATGATTCAGCAATTGAACAAAGATCAGGTGCGAACTGCACTTAGGAGCCTCCGAGCCCTGTAGGGCTCCGAGGATAAATCCTACTCCATCCCTTGATTCCCGGTATCCAGGGGGAAAGGTTCTTTCTCTTCTATCCTTTTTAAGATTTCGAGAATTCGTCATGGATAACCACCCCTTTTTTGAGTTCTGATTTCTGAGTCCTGACTTCTGAACCCCGAGATGTTAAAATTCCTGCACTTTCCAGAGACTATGGGAGTTCAGTGATGGCAGAAGTAAGACTCGAAAAATTCACCAAGATCTATCCCGGAAACGAAGAGTACACCGTTAAAGAAACCAGTTTAACCGTCAAGGACAAAGAGTTTGTCGTCCTTGTAGGGCCCTCCGGCTGCGGAAAGTCCACCATGCTTCGGATGGTGGCGGGATTGGAAGAAATCTCAAGCGGTACTTTATATATCGATAATTCCGTGATGAATGACGTCCCCCCCAAGAATCGCGATATTGCCATGGTATTTCAAAACTATGCTCTCTATCCCCATATGAATGTGGAGGAAAATATTTGTTTTGCCCTGTCTTTGAAGAGGGTTCCCAAAGATGAAATCAAGGCACGGGTGACCAAAACTTCCAGTATGCTGGGGTTGAACGATCTACTTCATCGATTGCCTAAACAACTCTCGGGAGGACAGAGACAGCGGGTTGCCCTGGGTCGGGCCATCATTCGCGAACCAAAGGTTTTGTTGATGGATGAGCCGCTTTCCAACCTTGATGCCAAACTGCGTGGGCAAATGCGCGCTGAGATCCTCAAGTTACATCAGACAATTCAAAATACGATTCTATATGTGACCCACGATCAGGTTGAAGCCATGACAATGGGTGATCGAATTGTGGTTTTAAATGGTGGTGTGGTACAGCAGGCGGATACTCCCCATGAGGTTTATAACCGGCCGGTGAATAAATTTGTAGCTGGATTTATGGGTTCTCCCCCGATGAATTTTCTCAGTGCTCAAGTGGCCGAAGGTCCCAACGGAATTTATTTGAAGGGGTTGGGAAGCCAGGAGTATGAGCTGCCTCTACGCGATCAGGTCATTACCGAAAAAGTTCAGGCTCTCAAAGGAAAGGAGGTCGTTTTGGGAATTCGTCCTGAAGATATCTATGATGCTTCCAATCCCAAGGCACCAGAGTTCCGCGATAGTGTCATTGCCTGTAAAGTTGAAATTGTAGAACCGTTGGGGTCTGAACTTTACGTTCATACTCATGTGGGGAGTGAATCCATGATTGGTCGAATCGAACCAGATGTACAGGTTCAGTCGGGTCAAGTTTTTCAGGCTCATGTTGATCCCATGAAAATCCACATCTTTGATCCGGGTACAGACGTTCGAGTTTCGGGCTGAACAATCCAATCCCACTTTTTTGGTGTATGATCGTGACTTG
>Ga0257123_1000218_pt1 | contig 51127 bp, 44 predicted proteins | sample SI106_135metaG_FD_190185 | JGI IMG/M metagenome (GOLD analysis project Ga0257123, IMG submission 190185) | Marine microbial communities from Saanich Inlet, British Columbia, Canada - SI106_135 | ecosystem: Environmental > Aquatic > Marine > Inlet | place: Canada: British Columbia | collected...
ACCAGAAACAGAATCAAGAGCGTCTTTGTTGTCAGGATGAGTTGCCAATATAATACCGGTAATATAGTCTTCCATCTCTGACGAAACCAATACTTCACGTACCAGTTTTCTCATCTCAGCAACCCTTTGAACTGCTGAGTCAGGATCAAAGACAGGTTTGATAGTATAGCTTTCATTGATAGTTGTTTGCCTCAGGATCTGCTTAAGTTCTTCAAACTTTGGAAAAGCTATGTGCAATCTGAAGAAAAACCTGTCCATCTGCGCTTCAGGCAGAGTGTAAGTCCCTTCCATTTCAATCGGATTCTGAGTAGCCATAACAAAGAATGGCTCTCTCAATCCGTGTGTCTTTCCTGCAACCGTTACCTGCCGTTCCTCCATAGCTTCCAGCATGGCTGATTGTGTTTTTGGTGTTGCACGGTTAATTTCATCTGCAAGCAACATATTAGTAAATAGAGGGCCCGGTCTAAATTCAAATTCCTTTCTACCGTCACCCCTTTCTACAACGATCTGTGTCCCCGTTATGTCAGCAGGCATCAAATCAGGAGTAAACTGTATTCTCTTAAAATCAAACCCAAGTACTTTGCTTAAAGACTTAACAAGAAGAGTTTTTCCCAGACCGGGAACGCCTTCAAGAAGGACATGCCCATTTGCAAAAAAAGCTATTAAGAGCTGCTCTACAATGTCCCGGTTTCCTACTATCACCTTACCAAGTTCTTCAGTTATACTATCAAAGTCTTTTTTGAATCTTTCTATCTCTTTTTTTATATCACTTACTTCTTCACTCCTGTGTGTATTTGGCACTTTTTACTCCTTATCAGTATGAATCTTCTTGATAATATCCTCATATTCTAATGGTATTGACGTCTTTCTTATTGCGTCATCTTCCTCCTGCTCTTTACTAACTTTTACGGTATCATCATAACCTACTGTGGGAAGCTTCCTTCTTTTTCTAGAAGGCTTTCCCTTACCGGTAGATACCGTTTCTCTCAATGTCCCGAGTTCATCTTTTGTTCCCTCTAATTTCATACTCATGTCTTCTGCATTTTCAGGTAACTCAATTTTCTCCGGTTTTTCAGAATATAACTTTTCTCCGGGTTTATCTCCAGCAGGAGAAACTTTTTCATCAGTACCTGTTTTATCCTCGCGTGTTAGTTCTTTCCTCTTCTTCTTAAATCCTTCCTGTTGCGAATTATTCTGCTCTTTCTGACTATTACCATCCTCCATGCTGTCACCGGTATCAAGTCCCATTTCCTTCTCTAAGGCTGAAATCTGACCGGATAAATCAGCCATTTGGCTTGCAATTTTATTTTTTAAATCAGAACTGCTTTGTGTTCCTCCTTTACCACCTTCACTATTGCCCTGATTTTGTGATGATTGGTTTTGCATGGAATCCCCGACACCTTCAGCAGAACTACCTTGTCCCATATTCCCACTTTTTCCGGCCATTTGCGAAGAGGCTTTGTCACCGGGGCCATTACCACTACCGTCGGGGCCCTCTGAACCTTGCTGCTGCTGAGCAGTCTTTGAGTCTCCTGGTTCTGTACCTGCTTCTCCACCTTCACCTTCTGCAACCATAGCACCCTCAGCACTTTTCTTATCTCCTTCACTACCTGGGCTGTCTTCAGCTTGTCCAGAACTTTCTGATCCAGCTCCTGATTCTTTATCCTGGCCAGACGCAAGTTCAGGATCTCCTGTTTCCTGAGTTTCTCCCGGTAATTCATCACTCTTTTGAGTTGTTTGTACGGACTCTTTCGATCCAGTACCTGGTTCTTTGTCCTGACCGGACGCAAGTTCATCACCCCCTGTTTCTTGAATTTCTCCCTGGCCATCCTCGCCCTTTTGTGTCTCTTGTTCAGTGCCTTCTGATCCAGCTCCTGACTCTTTATCCTGACCAGACGCAAGTTCAGCACCTCCAGCTTCTTGAGTTTCTCCCTGACCTTCCTCACCTTTTTGCGTCTCTTGTTCGGTACCTTCTGATCCAGCACCTGACTCTTTATCCTGGCCGGACGCAAGTTCAGCACCTCCAGTCTCTTGAGTTTCCCCCTGACCTTCCTCACCCTTTTGTGTCTCTTGTTCGGTACCTTCTGATCCAGCTCCTGACTCTTTCTCCTGACCAGACGCAAGTTCAGCACCTCCAGTCTCTTGAGTTCCTCCCTGGTCTTCCTCACCCTTTTGTGTCTCTTGTTCGGTGTCTTCTGATCCAGCTCCTGACTCTTTCTCCTGACCAGACGCAAGTTCAGCGCCTCCAGTCTCTTGAGCTTCTCCCTGACCTTCCTCACCCTTTTGTGTATCTTGTTCGGTACCGTCTGATCCAGATCCTGACTCTTTCTCCTGGCCGGACGCAAGTCCAGAAGCTCCAGTCTCTTGTTGACCGGTTTCTTGCATATCCTCTGAACCAGAAGACGCTGATTGACCTTCAGTCCCTTTTCCACTACTTGCAGTTTGTGTATCAGGTTTTTCTGATTGTTTACCCTGTTCTAAATCTGAAGAACCTGTCTCTTGCTCATTTTGACTCTGACTTGTTTCAGAGCTCTCTCCTCCTGCTCCGGATTCTGTATCTTTTCCAGATGCTACCTCAGCCCCAGTCTCTTTAGAATCTCCCTGCCCACCTTGGTCTTCCTGGTTTGCCTGTCCACCACTTGTTGACTTATTATCATTTTTCTCCGTTTCAGAAGACTCTTTTTGTTGTCCTTGTGCTAATGTATCCTTATTATCCCTACCGGAATCTTGTTGTTGAGTATCAGACTTCTGTTCTTTGTCTTTTCCAGAAGACGAAGATTCTTCTCCAGATCCTTTTGCGTCATCTGTGCCTTGTTTCTCTGTCTTTTCCGTATTTCCACCTTGTCCTACATCTGAAGAATCTGTCTCTTGCTCCTTTTGATCCTTTCCAGCTTTAGTATCGTCACTTCCTGTACCGGTTTTACTATCTGTGTCGGATCCAGCCTCAGACCCACTTGTATTTTGTGAGTCACTTTGACCACCCTGACCTTCTTGAGGTTCTTGTTCAGCACCATCCATCGGCTTGTTTTCTGAGTTCCCGGTACCAGAAGTATCTCCCTCTTGTTGCTGTCCTTGTGCAGATTCATCACTATTATCCTGATTAGAATCATCTTCTTGAGATTCTGAGGTATCCTTTTCTTCTGATCCGGAAGGAGCAGGTTCAGATTCACCAGATTGAGACGATTCCTCTCCTGATTCTCCCTGTTTTTGCTCCTGCTGAGATGATGATGAAGAGCTTTCTGAAGCGGAAGAATCTTTCTGTTCACTTTCACTTGATTCGCTATTTGAAGAGTCTGCCGGATCTTGAGCCTCCCCATCCATTGGAATACTTGGCGAAGGCATATTATCGTTTTGTGGTGGCATGAAGAGTTTCATGAGTTTTTGCAGCAGTTTCGACTTGGGCAGCTTAAGTTCCTTTTCTTTCTCTTTTTCCTTCTCCTCTTTCTTCTCTTCAGGAGTTTTTTCATCAGATTCGGGTTTATCCGCTTCTTCCTTTTTTTCTTCTTCCTTCTGCTTCTTGTCCTCACTGTCTAACTGTTCTGATTTGTCTTCCTTTTCTTTATTCTCCTGCTCTTCCCTATCAGTTGAATCAGGCTTTGCTTTAGTAACTGATGAGTCTGCATCTTTCTCTTTTTTATCTTTCGACTTTTCCTTTTCTACTCCAGATGCCTGACCAGGCTTCTCTTCTGTTTGCCCACTTTCCTGTTTTTTTTGATCAGAAAGTTCAGATTTTTGACTCTCAACTTTATCTTTCGACTTTGGCTTGCCTTCGAGTTGATCCAATTTAGAATTAATGCTACTTAATAAATCTGATATTTTCCCTTGTAGAGAATTTTCCGTTTTTTGTTTCTGTTGTTCTTTTTCTGCAGATGTCGATAATTGTGCTTCCGCTTTTTTCTCCTGGTCATTTTCAGGTTTCTCACTCTTCGTTTCCGCAAGTTTTTCACCTTCTTCTTGCAGAGTTTCTTCCGCCTTTTCTTCCTGCTTTATTGTATCTTCTTGCTCAACAACAGTGTCACTTTCTTCCGTTGTTTCAATAACCGATTTTTTTGCATCTGTAACCATTTGATCAGGTTCTAGAGGATACTCATAAGGCAAGAATAAGAAAATCAGGAGTAATATTAATACCGCTATTAAATACTTTGTAGACCTCGGAAATTTATGTGGGATGGACTTTTTTATACTTTTATCATCAAGTTTACTATTAATTTCATCAACAAGCAGGCCAAGAAATTTATTATTTTCATTCTGTTCGGCATATTCCAGACCAGTAACAAGACGTTCTTTAAAACCCATCTTCTTGTCCAGCATACTTGCCGCATCAGATTTCCCCATCCACCGGGAAAATGCAATAACCAGATTTGCAAGGAAATAGATTGAGAACAAAGAGATTAGAACGGTAAAAGTATATGGTGGTAGATTGACAAATTTCCGGGCAACTAAGGTAATAAGAGCTACAGTCAACCCGATTGTCAAAACGGTTAAAAATATCCTTTCACATCTGAAGATATTATACCTGAACCGTGCCTTTTCCAGCTTCTGCTCTATCTGGCTTTTATAAGAAACCTTGCCTTTATTGTCTACTATTTCATCAGCCGACATTACATCTTTCCTTGAAAATTATTAACAATATCATACCCAACCTGGTTGAGTAATGACCGAAATGAGATGAATTCCTTCTGTATTCTGGCTCAGCCAGGCTATGCCTTAATATTTTTTCACAAAACCGGTAATATTGCCAGTTAAAAAGTAATCAGAAATGAGGGATTATCCCCTGATGCATGGAAATGCTAAATTCTTTTCGATTTGTTGTTTATAGTTCGGAGTGGCGGACAAGTTTGTTGCAGTAAAACTGCTTAGACAGCCAGGCTAATGGTAGGACTGCATGCCAAGATATTAAACAGGTATAAAATGTGTCTATAAAACAAAATATATATTTCTAATCCCACCTTTACCCTTTTGAGGTGAAAGATGGGATTAGCAAATAATAACATAAAATATTAATTTTCTATTCGAAATGTTCGGGGATCCATATCTTTTCTTCGTATTCATCCCAGTGTCCGGAAGGTACATTTCTGTCTTCATAGTGTCCCTCAATCCTTCGATCACCGTCGACACGCTCTTCTACCCAGACTCTCTCATTTTTTGATGTATCTACCCACTTTCTCTTTTTTACATACTCATAATGTGCATCAATCTTATTTTGTCCCTGAGAGGATCCTGATTGTCTTTCCAGTTCAAGCTGCCTCTGCAAATCCGCTTTTTCAGCCGCCTCTCTTTTATTGTCCATATGGTCACCGGTCAGTCCTCCACCCACGGCACCTACGCCTGCACCTATTGCCGCGCCCATGCCTGCATTACCGGCCAGTGCACCAATGCCTGCTCCAAGGGCAGCTCCAAGACCTGCTCCGGCAGCGGTTCCTTTCTGTGTTCCAGTCATCTGACAACCGGTGGTCAAGACTGAAATTGCAGCGACACACATTACGGCGATAATAATCTTCTTATACATTTGCGTCTCTCCTATCAAGTATTTAACGGACTTTTACACATTGATTATTCTTACATTTTCTTGTGTCGATTTGTTCCTGTTTGATACTATCAAAAGGCTATTATTTTGTCAATATCTTTATAACTATCATTTTTATAATGGGTTAGAGCATAACACTCCAAAACAAATTTACACCTCTACGGACAACCCGTCATATGCCAGTTTAATTCCTGCCGGCAAAGTTTTATCTGTCTCTTCGTGCTCTATGTCATGTGCTATATGCGTAAAAAATGTTTGTTTCGGCTTTAACTTTGATACTACGCTTATGGCTTGTTCAATACTAAGGTGTTTTTCGTGAGGTCTGTTTCTAAGAGCGGCAATAATGAGAATATCAAGTCCCATAAGCTTTTCTACAGAATCCTGAGGAATTTGACTTACATCCGTTACATAAGCAAATTTATCAAATCTATATGCTGTGACTTTTTCCTGCCCGTGCATTACGTCTACAGGGATTATTTCCTTTCCGGAAAGATTAATTGTCCCGTCAATTGGTATGAGAGTAACTTTTGGTTTGCTGCCGTTTGAAGATACTTCCCTGAATGCATATGAGAACATTCTGTATATACTATTTACTGTCTCCGCAGATCCATATACCGGAATATTGGTTTTCTGTATTCTATTAAAGTGTCTCAGGTCATCAAATCCCAAAACATGATCTGCATGAGAATGTGTTAACAACACAGCATCTAACCTTTTAACACTGTTTTTCAAGCACTGAATACGTAATTCAGTTGCCGCATCTATAAGTATATTATATTCTCCATCCGATATAATAATCGAAGAACGTGTTCTTGAGTTTTTTGGATTGTCGGATGTACAGACACGACATTCACAGCCGACCATAGGCACACCGTATGATGTTCCTGTACCAAGAAAAGTTATCTTCATATCTTTATTGTTTTCCACCTTCCTTTTCTGAAGAGAATGTATACGGCAATAGCACGTATTATCCAATCAAGCGCCGCACCGAACCAGATTCCGGCAAGCCCCCATTCTAGCACAATTCCGAAGACATAAGCAACCGGCAAGTGAATGCACAATGTTCCCACTATCGTAACAATCATGGGACTTAAAGTGTCTCCTGCTCCACGTAGACCTCCGGCATATACTATATAAATTGCCAGTGCCGGTTGTTCTATCGCAGCAATCATTACACAATAAGCGCTGAGAGCCAGAACATCCTGCTCCGGATGAAAAATGCTTGCCATTGGCTTAGCAAATGCAAGGAATATAAATGCGAAGAATCCCATCAATGCCAGTGCAATCTGGCAATTCTTCCTCATGCTCAACCTTGCCAGATCGGGTTTATTCGCACCAAGACTTTGTCCTACAATTGTAGTAGTTGCCACTCCTAATGCAAAACCTGGCATAAATGAAAGGGCCTCTATCCTGATAGCAATCTGGTGCGCAGCAAGTGAAACGGTACCAAGCATGGCAACTATCTTAATAAAAAAGAGATAACCCATCTGGGTTAAAGAAGCGTCTAATGTTGCAGGAAGTGAAATCCTCAGTATTCTTTTAATGATAGATATGTTTACGTCAATAATGTGTTTAAATCGTATTGTTAAAATACTTTTCCGGCTCAGAAGTCGGTAAAAAATCAGGGACGCACCTATTGTATAAGCGATTGATGTCGCCCATGCAGCCCCGGCTACCTCCATACGAGGAAAAATCCATATACCGAATATGAGAAGCCAGTTCAATAATATGTTTACACAATTCATTACCAGTGTAATTAGCATGGGAGTTCTTGTATCTCCGGCTCCCCTGAAGATTGAGGACCCAGTCAGGATAATCAACCGGAAAATAAAAAAACTCAGTACTATTTTGAGATATTGTGACCCTAATAAAACCACATTTTCATCAGCGCTCATTAAGACAAGAATATTATCAGCAAAGTAAAAGATGAATGGGATGAAAGTTAAACCGAAAAAGAGTGTAATTAATAGAGACTGTCCCGCTACTTTCCTGGCTTCATTTTTTTGTTTGGCGCCAAAATTTCTTGCAACAAGTGCCGTGGTTCCGACATTAAGGGCAGTAAATATCATTGCAGTAATAAAGCCTAATGCACCTGCCAACCCGACTGCCGCAACAGGAACGGTACCTAGCCTACCTACCATGATGATATCTACTATGAAAACGGCCATGTGTAAGACGTTTTCCAACGCGACAGGAAGTGCCAATCTAAATATATTTTTATTTAGGTTCTTTTTTGTTAACTCCATAAGGTCTTATTCAAATTGAAATTATGGTTGACAACAACAAATACAACCATTAGAATTTTCTACTAAAATTATACTTGAACTGACTGATAGTATGAGAAACTAAATACTTATGCAAAGTAAATGCATAATCATTCCCGCCTTATTCATTTTTTCTGAATATACCATCCTTTCAGTACAACAAAGTACTTGATTTTTTTAGTTTTTAATTATAAATTTCTTAGATTAAAAGGTTGTAAATGTATACAGGCATAGATATTATTGAAATTAGCAGGATCGAAAAGGTCTTTGGATCACACAAAAACTTTTTAAAGAGAGTTTATACTTCTGACGAGGTAGAATACTGTCAATCCAGAAAGAACTGTTATCAGCATTATGCAGTACGTTTTGCTTCAAAAGAAGCAGTCCTCAAGGCGTTTGGAACAGGTTTGAGAGACAGGATGAAGTGGACTGATATAGAAACGCTGAATGATGAACTGGGAAAGCCTTATGTAAATCTATATGGTAGAGCGAAAGAACTTGCAACTGAGAAAAACATCGGAGAAATTTCTGTCTCGTTATCACATTGTAAAGAATACGCAGTTGCACATGTATTATTAATACCTGATAAATCTCAGTCATAAGAGAAAAAAAATGAAAAAACTAATTCTTATAAATCCCCATCCTATCGGTAACGTAGGTGAGGAAAATGTTTCAGTACTAAATCAAATGCCCGTAAATCTGGGATATTTGAAGGCATTAACTCCTGACAACTGGGAAGTAGACATAATAGATGAAACTCAGGAACTGGCGGTAGATGAAAAAGGTGAAAACGTCTGTTTTGATAAGACGAATGTTGCCCTGGTTGGAATAACGTCCGTAAGTTATCAGGCAAACAGAGCATATCAGATCGCCACCGCATGCAAAAAGAACGGAATACCCGTAATAATGGGAGGAGTACATGCGACAAGCTATCCTGAAGAGGCGGCTAAATACGTAGACTCTGTGGTAATAAGAGAAGCTGTCCCGATATGGGACCAGATAATTTCTGATTTTGAAAAAAATGAACTTAAGCCGACATATGATGGCGGCCTGACTCCTATGGAAACATATAAGGACCTTTTACCGGATAGAAAGTTTTTGACTGACAAGTACAAATACCGGTACTCCGGCATAATTACAACTGCAGGCTGTCCGTTCAGTTGTGAATTCTGTTCAGTTCCACAGTTCCAGGGAAGAAAGTACAGAGAAAGACCCATCAATGATGTCCTTAATGAGTTGGAGGCAATAAAAGGGCAATATAGAGGTCTTATCCTGACAGATGAAAATTTTTATGGCCATAGCAAAAAATCTTATGAAAGGGTCAGAGACCTTTTTAAGGGGATGGTTGATAGAGGTATTTATCAGAACTGGTTCGGGTTTACTTCGTTGAACATTTATGAGGATGATGAAACACTGGACTATATGGCAAAGAGTGGATGTGTGGGAGTGCTCATTGGTATTGAATCCATAAATGAAGATGCATTAAAATCAATGAATAAGGGAGTTAATCTTCGTATAACAATAGATAAATATAAAGAGGCAATAAAGAATATAAGGAAGCATGGCCTTGCGGTCTGGGGAACTATGGTTTTTGGAAATGATAATGATACTCCGGATACCTTTAAAGATGTTGTTGATTTTATATTAGATGCAAAGATCGACATAATGACCTGTGGCATATTGTGTCCATTCATCAATACACCATTACAAAAGAGGCTTGATGGTGACAACCGACTGTTCAGAACAAACTTTCCTGAAGACTGGATTTATTACACGTCGCATCATTTAACGTATGTTTTGTCTAAACTCACACTTCAGGAATTTATTGATGGCATAGAGTATGTTTATAACAACATATATTCAACAGAAGTAATAAGAAAAAAATTCAGAGCGGCAAAAGACGAGATGAATAATCTCAACGCTGCAATGTTTGCCTTCAGGGTTAATCTTGACTGGCAGGAGGTTTACAAACATCTGTTAGAAAACCTGAGAGTTCTGCAAGCTTCAGGAGATTATGAAAGAGCTCTGGAACGCTACGAAACGCTGAAAAGCCAGAAAAGCTTGGACATGGCAAATACTAAGACGTAGGTTATTGGCTAGATTGTTTCTCAATAAAGAAGTCAAAGAATAAATCCCCCCTCCCCGGACAAACTGCGCCGAGGATTTTACTCCCCTTTTGTTAAGGGAGAATGAGGGGGATTTGCTTTTTGTAAAATGTGGTCTGAATACTTTGGGCACTGAAAAACCCGCTATTTTCTGATTTTTTCCAAAGGATTAAATATGCCGAGAGTTGTTGTCACCGGTTTAGGATTAGTTATCGCCAATGGTATTGGTGTTACAAATGCGTGGAATGCCCTCATGAAAGGCAAAGACGGCACAGCAACGTTAACATCTTTCGATACTTCACAATATAAAGCACATCGTGCATGTGAGGTGAAAGATTTCAAAATTGATACTGTTTTTGAAAACGAAACTGCGGCAAACACCATACACAAATATACATACACTGCTGCAAAAGAGGCGTTGAGAGATAGTGGCCTGAGTGAAACTACCGGATGCAACAGAGAGAGATTTGGTATCGCGATCGGAACTCTTGCCGGAGAACTGCCCCCATTTGAATACCTGTTACGTAACGCACCCGATGACAAGGCCAACGGATTTGATATGGGTGTTGCCCTGACATATCCACCATCTTCTATCACCACACTACTCTCTGAGGATTTTGGATTTGAAGGCCCTAACATGGTATCACTGAATGCATGCTCTTCAGGAAACCACGCCATCGCTTGGGCATTAGATCTTTTATACGAAGGAAAAGTTGACGTAATGCTGGTCGGTGGTGGTGAGCTTATCCCACAAACAGAGTTTACGCATTTCCATAATCTGAAGGCCCTGGCTCCTGAAAAGTGTCAACCATTCGACAAAGAGAGAAAAGGTCTGGTAATTGGAGAAGGCGCGGGAATAATGGTGCTGGAGACACTGGACTTCGCATCAAAAAGAAACGCTGAAATTTACGCTGAATTAAAAGGCTATGGTATGAGTTGCGACGGGCACCACATGACAGCCCCCCACCCGGAAGGAGCAGGCGCAATAGTAGCTATGTCAAATGCACTTTCCATGGCTAATATCTCCTACGAAAACGTAGATTACATCAATGCGCATGGAACAGGAACATCATTAAATGACAGAATGGAGACCATGGCCATAAAGTCGGTATTTAAGGAACGGGCAAAGGGAATTCCCGTTAGCTCTATAAAATCTATGATAGGCCACACAATGGGTGCGGCAAGTGCGATAGAATCTGTCGTTAGCTGTCTGGCAATTAAAAATAATGCGATTCCACCGACCATACACTATGAGACACCCGATCCTGAGTGTGACCTGGATTACGTGCCAAATGAAGGGCGCGAAGCAAAAATCAACTGTGTTATAAACAACTCCTTTGCCTTTGGAGGAAACAATGTTACGAATATTTTTAGTAGATTATAGTACAGAAAAAAGGTTAAAGTTAAAAGTGAACTAAAGTGACTAAAATTATGGGAAGGATAAGTTTCTGTTTTTACAACTTTAGGCACTTTAAACTTTAGTTCACTTTAGCTCACTTATTAAAAAGTTTTTTCAGTGTCTTTGTGTCTTAGTGGCAGAAAATATAGATGAAGAAAAAAGCCGTAATTACTGGTATTGGAGTTGTATCTCCGTTAGGTATCGGACATCAGGATTTCTGGGATAATCTTGTTTCCGGCAATTCCGCTATTGCTCCAATGGAATGCCTTGATCTATCAAAGTATGCATGTAAAAACGGCGCAGAGGTTAAAGGTTTAAACCCGGAAGAATTCTTAGGGCGCAAAGGTTTAAGATATCTTAATAAAGGAACAAAATTCCTGGGTTCCAGTGCAAGACTGGCAGTAGATGATGCGAACCTGGAAATAGATGAGGAACTGGCAAACGATACCGGAATTCTAATCGGTTCTTCCCTCGGAAATTTCTCACAGACTACAGATTACTTTCACAACATTATCAGGGAAGGCCCATCTAATCTTTCACCAATGCAGAGCTACGATGTCGCCCTGAACTCTTCCATAAACTACGTCTCGGTTTTCTTCAAGATGAAGAGCTTCGCCAGGACCATCTCTTCCGGGTTCACATCAGGTACCGATGCGATTGGCAATGCTATTAAACTTATACAGAATGGAAAAGCAAAAGTAATCATAGCCGGTGGGGTTGAGCAGATCTCATTAGATTTATATATGATCTTTTATATGAGAAAGATGCTGGCAGGATCTGATGGTACCGGAAACGAGATCAGCATGCCTTTCGACCAAAGAAGAAATGGTTTCGTTATGAGTGAAGGCAGTTATGTTTTTGTAATGGAAGACCACGAACACGCCGTAAGTCGAGGGGCAAAAATATATGGTGAAATTTCCGGCTATGGAAGTCTCTTTTCTGGCGGCAGAAATAGTGATATTGAAAAAAGAGTTGAGAAAGCAAGAAACACAATGAAATTATGTATCGATGACTCGGGTATATCCCCGGACGACATCGATTTGATTAATGCAAATGGGAATTCAGACAAGTTTTCCGACCTCATAGAAGCAAAGGCTATCAAGGAGTTATTGGGGGGAAAAGGCGAGGAAGTTCCTGTTCACACTGTTAAATCGACCTTAGGGGAAAGTTACGGTGCATCGGGAGCAGCACAGACTGCGTCCGCTTTGCTTTCCATAAAGAATAGTTTAGTTCCTCCTACCATTAATTGCGAAGAAAAGGATCCTGAATGCAATCTGAATATTGTTAATAAAAAATGCGAAAAAGAGGTAAACACAGTACTCATTAATTCTTTTGATTTATCCGGAAATAACTCTTGCCTGATTGTTAAGAAAGTTTAGAATTGTCATTTGTTGAAAAAAATGTAGGGGCTGTTTCCCAAACAGCCTTTGTTTATACGGCCCGTTTGGGAAACGGGCCCTACAATCTCTGATTCAATCTAAAAAAATATGAGTAAATTATTTGAACCAATAAAAATCGGCAGTTTAGAAATCAAGAACCGGTTGGCCATGTCAGCAATGGACCTTGGCTTTACCTCGGACGGTTCTATAAACAAGCGTTTTATTGATTTCTATGTAGAGCGGGCTCGTGGCGGCGTGGGGTTAATTGTAGTAGGTGGATGCTATCCGGAGATGACCGGCAAGGTATGGAAGAGCATAATTGGCCTGGACAAGGATGAATATATACCGGGATTAAAAAAATTCACCGATACGGTCCACAAATATGATACTAAGGTTGCAGCACAAATACTTCATGGTGGCAGAAGCGCATCTTCATTTTTCTCGAAAACTCACCCTGTATCACCATCAAGTCTGTCACACGTTAATATAAAACAGAAACCGCATGCGCTGACCATACCTGAAATAAAGAAGGTAATAGATGGCTATGTTGCTGCCACAGTAAGAGTGAAGAAGGGTGGGTTTGATGCGGTAGAGATACACGGCGGCATGGGCTATCTTATCAATCAGTTTCTTTCAAAGGCAACGAACAAGAGAAAAGACCGATATGGCGGCAGTCTCAAAAACAGGATAAATTTTGCGAAAGAGATAGTTGAAGCCATAAAGAAAAAAGTAGGAAAAAGATATCCTTTAATCTTCCGTTTATCAGGTGCCGATTTTGTCGAAGATGGCCTCAAGATAGATGAAAGTGTTGAGATAGCAAGAGAACTGGAAAAAGCAGGTGTGGACGCGTTCAATGTTTCACCCGGCTGGCATGAGAGCCGCACTCCCATAATGCTTATGGCTATTCCAAGAATGTCTTATATCTTTCTGTCTGAGAAGATTAAAGACAATGTGAACGTACCCGTAATCGGATCAGTGAGGATTAATGACCTGACCCTGGCGGAAGAAGTTATAGACAATAACCGGTCAGATCTTGTTTCAATCGGAAGGCCCTTAATAGCAGACCCGGAATTGCCAAAAAAATATAAGAAGAGACAATTCGATGATATCAGGAAATGTATCGCCTGTAATCAGGGATGTTTCGATTCTTTACTGGGCTTCAAATCTGTCAGTTGTTTATATAATGTCAGAGTGGGCAAAGAGAGTGAATTTAAGATCAGGAAGGCGAAGAAAAAGAAAAAAGTAATGATTATTGGCGGCGGACCGGGAGGTATGGAGGCAGCAAGAGTTGCCGCATTAAGAGGTCATGACGTACATTTATTTGAGAAAGCAGATGTGCTGGGTGGTCAATTAAGATATGCTTATATACCGCCGGGAAGGGAAGAGATAGAAAATGTTGTCACATTCCTGGAAAACCAGATTAGGAAATTAAAAGTAAAGATAGAGCTTTGCAAAAAAGTAGATACAAAAACAATAAATGATTTAAAGCCGGACGTGGTAATCGCAGCGACAGGAGGAAGCCCTCTTATTCCTCAAATTCCTGGTATTAAAGAAAAGAATGTTGTTGTGGCTGAGGATGTATTTGATAATAAGGTAAAGATTGGACAAGAGGTCGTAATCATAGGCGGAGGCACTATCGGCTGCGAAATCGCTCTTCACACGGCAAAGATGGGGGCAATGGGACCAGAAGTTGCCTGCTTTCTTTTAAAGAACAGAGTTATTAATGGAGATGAAGCCATAGAACTTACTTCAAAGGGAAAACGGAATATCACTATTCTGGAAATGAAGAATAAAATTGGAGGAAAATTCGGCATCTCAACCAGATGGGTTATCATGAAACAAGTGCAGGATGCCGGCATTAACAGTATTACCGGAATAAAAGTAAAAAATATATCGACTAAAGCTAAAACAAAAAAAGAGAAGGATAAAGTCTGTGTAACTTTTGAACAGGATAATAAAAATACCAAGATTTATGCGGATACGGTTATCATCGCCGCAGGATACAAATCCAATCAGGATCTTACCAGCAAATTAAACGGCAAGATTAATGAATTATATAAAATAGGAGATTGTGTAGAAGTCAGGACTGCACTCGAAGCAATCCATGAAGGATTTGAAGTAGGATTGAAGATTTAGAAAAACATCTATCTGGTGAAAAGAAACATGTCATTCTGAGGGAGGTTACGACCGAAGAATCTCTATTTGGTAAGTGTGGCTCTGGAAAATCAAATAAATATGGAAACATGAGATTCTTCATTCCGCTTCGCTACATTCAGAATGACAAACTTGTCCGCAAGCAGATTTACAACTTTTTCGGATTACGATTATGAAAGATATTCGAATGAATCGCGGTGACAACTCCGGTTATGACCATCTGGAATTTGAGGAGATCGAGTCTGATAATGGTAAGACAATCGGAATCATTTACTTGAACAAACCTGATAGGAACTCTTTGGGATCGTGGCTACTGGATGCCATATATGAAAAAATGGACCAGTACGAAAACGATGAGAAAGTTGGCGCCATTATTATTGCCAGTAAGTTGAGAGGAGTATTTTGTGACGGTGTAGACCGCGAAGAGTTATTTGGGTCATTGATTTCAGATCTGGTAGCAAAGAAAGACTACGAACGTTTCCATCGTTCCTACGAGATGCTTGTTGAAATGGAAAATTGCCAGAAACCGGTTATTGCTGCAATCAATGGCATTGCTATAGGAGCAGGGATAGAACTTGCAATGTTATGTGATCTGCGTATTGCATCAGAACTCGCATTTTTCAATCTACCGGAGGCCAAACCGGAACTAGGTATTATTCCAGCGCTGGGCACAACCCAACGTTTACCTCGACTGATTGGTCATGCGCGTGCAAAAGAGATGCTGTTTCTTGGCAAGATGGTCCGTGCAAAAACCGCATTGGAATGGGGTTTAGTCAATCAGGTTGTTCCCCACAAGGAGGTTTTAAGTCAGGCTATAGAAATGGCAAAGGTGCTGTTAGAGAGAGACACTGGTGTTCTCATAGAAATGAAAAAATGTGTCAACTTTGCAGTAGAGAATGATATTACAAAAGGCCTGGAATATGAGGTCGACACATTTGCTAAAATGATGCGATCAAAGCTGGAAAAGAAACTCACCGCAAAGACGCAAAGTTCGCAGAGAGAAACATAAAAAAGTAGAGAAGAAGAATATATGCTAGAAAAAATGGGTTTTAATAATGTTTATATCAGTTTTTCTTTTAAACTTTGCGCCCTTTGCATCTTCTTGTCCTCGGCGTTTTCTGTCCGGGGAGCGGTGAATAGTTACAATTTTTTTATCAATAATAATTTCCCGGAGGTGATACTATGAGTAACAAAACAGCAATAGTAACAGGTGGTACAAGGGGTATAGGTAAAGCGATAGTACTTGAGCTGGCAAAAAGCGGATGTAATGTTGCCTTCAACTATAGCAAGAGTGATGACCTTGCAAATGAGCTCGTAAAGGAGATAGAAGCACTCGGCGTCAAGGCCCTGGCAAAAAAGGCAGATGTATCGGATTTTGAAAGCGCTAAAGATATGATTAAAGAGGTTAAGGGTGAATTCGGTCAGATAGATTATCTGGTTAACAATGCAGGAATAACGAGAGACAAACTCCTTGCCCTGATGAAAGAGAATGACTGGGATGATGTGATCAATATAAATCTGAAGAGTGTGTATAACTTCTCCAAGGCCGTCATCATGACCATGATCAAGCAGAAGAGAGGAAAGATACTCAACATAACCTCTGTCAGCGGCATTGCCGGTGTGGCAGGCCAGACCAACTACTCCGCCTCCAAAGCAGGAATGATCGGCTTCACAAAGGCCCTTGCAAAGGAAGTTGGTAAGGCAAAAATTAATGTGAACGCCATTGCTTGCGGCTTTATAGAGACAGACATGACATCAGAGCTTCCTGAAGAATACAAGAAAAAGATGACGGACATGACCGCCCTAAAACGATTCGGTACAACTGATGATGTAGCAAAGGTTGCGAAGTTTTTGCTATCAGACGATGCAAATTATGTCACCGGTCAGGTATTATCTCTGGATGGTGGGTTGGCGTTATAGAACATTGTGAAAGACGATAGATGAGAGAAGAGGGACGAAATTGTCGTCCATCGTCCCAGCCGCAAAGCGGTGATCATCCTTCATCCCTCGGTTAATAAATGAAAGGAGTCTATTTTAAAATGCTCTTCTTATTAAAAGTTCAAATTAAGAAAATACCTGATATGCCGGTAAAAGACTTCCTGGGATTTGTGGTCAAGGAGTGGGAATATTTTATCAGGATGAGAAAAAGAGGCAGGATCCTTGCCGGTGGGAAACTGGCCGGCGGCAGAGGCGCCGCCGCCATTATTGAAGTCGATTCCAATGAAGACCTTGACCAACTCGTAACAAACCTGCCACTCTTCCCATTTTTTACGGATATAGAGATAACCCCTCTTGTCCCTACAGACAAGGCGCTACTCGATGTTAAACGTATCCATTCACTTATGAAGTAGGAAAATATATGTGTTATGACAGAATAATAACATTGAAAACATGAAGCAAAAAGTATATATAGAAACAAGCGTTATAAGTTATTTGGTTGCAAGGCCATCAAAGAATATTGTAATGGCAGGACACCAAGTAACTACACAAGATATGTGGAATATAATTGATAACTATGACATTTATATTTCCGATATTGTTATACAAGAAGCATCAAAAGGAGATAAAAAACAATCCTCACTTCGTTTAGAAGCAATAAACTCATTCAAAATATTAGAAATTGACGATGAGTCGAGGGATTTAGCGAAAGCCCTGTTAATAGGCAAGGCAATTCCTGAAGAATGCCCCGAAGATGCATTGCATATAGCAGTAGCAGCAGCTAATGGGATAGATATTATAGTAACCTGGAACTTTAAACATATCAATAACCCATTCACAAGAATGATGATTAGACAAGTAGTCGAAAACAATGGATACATCTGCCCTGAATTATGTTCTCCGGATGAATTTTTAGGAGATGAAGTATGATAGACCCAATCGTAGAAGAGATACGTGCTTATCGAGAAGAACACGCTAAAAAGTTTAATTACAATCTTGATGCTATTTGCAATGATTTCAAGCAACATCAGGAAAAATTTGCAGCCAGGCTAGTAAGATTAAAAGCAAAAAAAATTACTGACAATGTGCCGAAATAGCTACTAAGCGGATAGAGCAGTCGCAAAAAGAGCGCTTATCATTCTGCGCATTGAGCACAAAAGAGATGCACGTAAAATTAATTACATCGCACCATTAATTATCGAAAAAATCTACTGTTTACAGTTTAGCATTTTACAACTTACCGGATGGCCCCCAACTCTCTTATATCCAAATCTTCTTTTACACACCGAAGATATGGGATAACAACCCCATCACTTATGATAGTGAAGATCACAGAATTTGATTTTATCAAGCTTCAAACCACATCCTCTATACCTTCGTATCTTCCTGCCCGACGTGTCGTTTGGCGGGAGTGTGATTACTTTCTTTAGCTGTTATACTCCTCTTTTTTCTTGACTCCAATAGCATATCGTTTATTATCCCATTTCATAAATACAACAGTGTAAAATGACAGCGAAGCATATTGACGAATGACAAGCTAGTATCATTGAAGTTGTTATCTTTATAAATCCTTTTCAAAAAAGTATTTCTTTCTTTGCGCTCTTCGCGACTTCTTGTCCTCGGCGCCTTTTGTCCGGGGAGCGGTAAAAAAAGGCTAAAACCATGAAAGACCTTGACATTATAAAACAGATAGAAAAAGAACTAAATGTAGAATTTGCAGTGACACGGTCACTGCACTCCAAAAAAATAAGCCTATCGAACGATTTGGGAATGTTCCCATACAATAGTATGAGATGAAACATACATATGATTATAAAATAGGAATAATTTCAGACACTCATGGCCTTATCAGGAAAAGTGTTGTCAAATCTTTCAACGATGTGGATTTGATAGTCCACGCCGGTGATATAGGGAATCCAGAAGTGCTTGAGGCTCTTCAGGCGATAGCCAAGGTTTATCCTGTTCGTGGAAATGTTGATGGTAGTAAATGGTGTAACAACCTGCCTTTTACTGATGTTGTACAGGTGGGCCAGGTATATTTATATGCCCTGCACGATTTGAATGCACTCGACCTGGATCCTGTGGCAGCGGGGTTTAACGTCGTTATCAGCGGTCATTCTCACATTCCAAAAATCGAGGAGCAAAACGGTGTCCTCTTTCTCAACCCTGGAAGTGCAGGGCCCAGACGGTTTAAATACCCGATCTCAATTGCCTTTTTATATATAAATGGAACTGCAATAGAAGCTGAAATAGTGGAGTTGAAGGGTTAAATCTTATCGGTGTTGTCGGTGAGCAATACCCACCAAAAATACTATCCAATTGAAATCTTGCATAATATTTTATCCGCTAAGGAAAGCAGGAAACTCAGGAAAAGGACTCAAAACCTTGACGCTGAACACGTCCTGTATTTCCTGCTTTCTTAAGAGGTATTATTCCACACATCATCTGGTTCGGTAAGCAGTTCAAATATCATGATAATTTCATCCAGAAAATTGTCTCCCGGATCACCTGATGTTTTCAGTATCTCAAGTATATTTATTATCTCTTCCGGAGAAACATTCGGAATGTGTGTACTGATTATCCTGGCCATTGTATTGGTAAACCAGCCGATATCAACACTTCCCAGGAAATCCATAACTTCCTGTTTTCTCAAAATATCTACGTTAGACATCATGTAATCCAGTACCATTTCTTTACTGAAATGTCTCTTCGGTAATCCGGGCCCGCTGACACGTATGATTCTATTGTATTTTCTATAAGGGCCTGCAGGTTTTTCTGCAAGAGACGGATCAATATTTGAATCGACGATAGGATCGTCAGGAGGATTTTGCTCCTGGCCTACTATCTGAAGATTTCCACTTTGATCCGGGTTCTGATCGTAGAAAAATCCGTAATCTCTATCCTTGAGTATTCTTTCCACACCGTTACGTAGTAGGACATCATTAAACTCTATGGTAATTCTCTCTGTATCACCACCCATCATCCAGACATTGATACCGCTTATCCTGACTACCTCCCTCATAACGATCTCAAGAGGGACGTCTATCGCACTCACGCTTAATAAATCTCCGTTAAGGGTCACCGAGAAGTTATCTTCTATTTCACCAAATGCGGTATTCTCCACGGTGTTAGTATCACTATTGTTTAATTCCTCAGATATTCCAATGCCTGTATAACAAAATATGCTTATTACAGCAATACACACTATTCTTATAAACATTTTATCTCTCTCCTGAAAAAGTTAGTTTGATGGCACCTAAATTTAAAGGTTAACAAGCAATATTGTTTTCCCGTTGGACCGGGAGTCCATAAATCATAAGGACTAGATTCCCGCTCAACAGACTGCGGGAATGACAGAATTTCCACTTATGCTTAAGGTTCTTGAAACCCAACGATCCTCCCTGAAAATTTATATTCTCCAACCCATAGCCAGTCACCATCATAGGCAAGTGCTCCCGGCCAGAACAGTTTATCAACTGCCACCTCAGGTGTGGTATCAGATGCATCGTTTTCTCCTAATATAATATCGTAACTGTTTCCGGCGAGAGCGGACAGAAGGGAACTCCACATGAGCACTCTACCAAAACTTGTATCAGCCACAATCACTGCTCCGTTTGAAATAATCACTTGCTCGGGAAGGTTAAACGTTCCGGACCCTCCAACGGTAACTATTGGTGCCGGGACTGCAGAGGAGAGGTCATCTATCCGATAAATATCAGCTGAATGGTCTTCGGTAAAGGTAACGGCCAGAAAAAATCCGTCGCTGCTTAATCGCGTCGGTGCAGAAGAGAAGGTAATTGTTAAATCCGGATCAGTTGTATCCGAAGGGAACCCGGAGGTGATATCCCAGATGTAGAGTTCTTCGTTGTTTTTGTCGGCAATATACAGATTGTTATCATCCAGGGCAACTCCTCTAATCTCACTGAATGTTGCACTTCCGATTGAACCACTTGTGTACGTATAAGTAGGCGCGTCGGTTGAAGCAGTCGGAAGGGTCGTCCACACAGCGACTTTTGTCTGGCCTGCCAGCACAAGGTTTGTGCCATTCAGCGCGTTGTCCCACGGTGCAAAATCAATATAGTCAGATAGAGTAATTGTGTCATCCGGTGCCTGTCCGCTGGATGTAGGATAGGAAGTCCATATATGAAGATTTCTGTCAAAATCTGACGATACATAAAGGTTTGTCCCGTCACATGCCGGTACAGGGTTCGTAATATAAAAATCATCGAGTGTATTGGTGTTAATATCAGCGCTTCCCAGTACTAAATCAGGCACATCACTGCTGCTTGTCGGCATTGTTGAATACCCGACAACCTTATTCCCGTTTGTTAATGAAACAAATAACATATCATCGGTCCCATCACCGTCGGAATCAACTGCAACAAGGTCAGATCCGTCGCCGCCTTCAAAATTGTAACTTGAAGAACTGATTGAAGCATCGGGAGAGTCACAACCACTTGTGGGAAGTAAGGACCAATAATGGAGAGTCCTGCCGATCATATAAAGCCCACTACTCTTGGTAATATCTCCCTGTAACCAAGCAAAGTTTGCATCAGTAGCATCTTCCATAAAGCAATCCGAGGCGTGATCGGAAGCTGATGTCGGGAGGCCAGTACCATCACTGGCCCAGGCAAAGCTTCCCTGTGCAGTACTTCTGCTTGAGTCGGGGTTGTGGTCGGCAACTGCAAGAAAGGTTGAACCATCTGAAACTATAGAACGTGGTGTTCCCATTTCACTGTTTGACGAAAAATCCCAATCATTTGTCGTGTTGCTGGTAGGGAAACTATCCCATACCAACACCTTGTTCGCAGGTGTTGTACTGGAAACCATAAGGCTGGTACTGTCAGTCCAGACACCCCACGGCCATGCCAGATCTGACCCGGTTAATGCAAAATCAGCCGCCTGCCCATCAGATATCGGCCAGCTTGTCCAGACTAATACACGGTCATTATATGCGTCGGCAACAGCCAGCATAACAGTTGAATTATCATTGTATATAGCCACACTGGTAGGCCAGTTCATCATATCAAGTCCCGTTGAAGCATCACCCCTTCCGGAATCATTACCAAGAAAGTCTGTCTGTCCCAAAACAAGATCAGGTACCGTATTATCGGCTGTTGGAATGGTGTTCCAAATCAATACTCTGTTGTTATGGGTATCAGCTAAAATAAGGCGAGTATCATCACTGGCAATACCTTTTGGGTGGTTAAAAAGCAACCCGTCTCCTGAACTGTCAGATAAATATCCGGCATTATCAAAATCAATTGCGGAAAGTACTATGCTGGCACTGTCACCGGTTGTAAATGTTGAATTTGAGCATGACGCAAGAAACAGTGCAAGGATGAGACTGATGCACATAAAGAAACGTTTTGAAAATTGCTTATTAACAGATTGGATATCCACACGGGCCTCCTATTCTTTTCCTGGATTCATATGTTAAAATTTTATTTTATCCGAACAATCAATTTCGTTTAGATACAAAAACATTGTGTTGTGTGAATCGCAACCAATATGCCAATCTATATTTTGATCAATGAATCAACTTTTTAAATATAATGTAAGTATCTGATATTTAGAAGGATAAGAAATTTCATTTTTCTTATAATGGTGGTGTAATGTGAACTATGCGGATGGGTAAAAGTCTGGATAAACCTGATAAAAAGTGGGTAAAAACTGGGGAAGTTTCGAGATGAGTGGAAAGAAGGTCTGGCCGCTTAAAACAACAGTTTGTGTTTATTTGTTTCCGGATCAGTTGAGAGAGATATCCATGTCATCTTGTTTTATCTTCAATTTGTTTAAAATCTTTTCTGCTTCTCCTTTTGCCTCTTCAAGGGAATTGGGAAAATAATCTACCAGTGTATGGTAATATTGGTTCATGTGTTCAAAATCCTTTTTTACTTCCTCCTCCGTAAATTCCAGTACTCTTTTGTAATAATCGATTGCAGTATTATATTCTTCTTTTCGATCATACATTTCACCCAACGCCAGGTAAAGCAGAGGATTATTTGGTGCAATCTCAATCCCTCTATGTAATAGTTCTTTCGCCTTATCGTATTCATTATCTTCTCCATACATAAAACTAAGGACACCTAGGGCATAAATATCTCTATTATTTAACTCCAACGCCTTCATGTAACTCTCTTTAGCGGTATTAACTGAAGCTGCTGCTGAAGATTTCATAAAAATACCTATCATTTGTTGCACCATTGCATTCTTCAAATAAGCATCTCCTCTGATTATATAGTTTCTATAATCTCCCGGAAAATATTCAACAAACTCGTCAATTAAATCAAGATTACCACTATTAAATATTATATTTATAATCTCTTCATGCTTACGTTCATAATCAATACTTTCAATACAACAGATTACCTTCGATTTTGAATGATTATGGTCATATTCATTGTCATCCAAAGTCAATTTTTCCAGTTTATTCAATGCTCTGTTCTGAGCACATCCCATTAATGAGACTATAATAGTGATAATGCCCGCTGCAGTTCCAATTTTTGATAAATAGTTTCTCATCATTAATGCATTATAATCAAAATATTAACAGCTTCAATCTTTACTATTGTAATCTGAAAAAGCTACAGCACTCCTCCTGAAGTATGAGTAAAAGTCTTGCGTACGCTTTATTAACTACCCTTCTCCAACGTGTAATTCACGCATGTTTTTAGCGGGAATCTAGTATGAACTGGCATAAAAATACCCGTTTAAAGCACTCGGGTATGACAAGAAGCATACTTGAAAATTTATAACCAGGAACTACAGCAAGAGGATATTACACAAAATGAAAAGTAGATGGTGGGCCTGTCCGTCTGGACAGGCCCAATCTACTATTTTGTATGTAACTATGAGATTTGATTCTTACACCATTCTGTAGATGAAAGAGATGCTTTACGGAATCGTTACCAGACGAAATGTTGAAACGACATCAATCGCTAGTAGATTCCAATAGAAAATCATAACAGTTATCTCTGATTTCAGGATTGCCTCGTTGCTTCATTGCGTCACGAGGATGCTGATTCAGGTGGCCACTGATTCCATAAATATCATTAAATCCCCACTCAATTTCCTTACGCAGTGGTACCAGGGATTCCTGTATTGCTTTGTATATCGGTCTTACATCGAACTTTGGATTTTTCAGGAAGTTAAGTAGAAGTTCGAGATTACAGTTGCCAGCTCCACGGCCTATACCGTTTATAGTCGCGTCAAGCAGATTGACACCGTCGATAATAACCTGCTGGGTATTAGAAAAAGCCAGTTGCTGGTTATTGTGACCGTGGAATCCGAGTTCCTTACTCGGAGCATGCTCTTTATAAAGCTTCAGATAGCTGGTTATCTGTTCTGAATAGAATGCTCCAAAACTGTCCACAAAATAGAGGTAGTCCACCTCGTCTGCTTTATCAATCTGCTGCAGGGTTTCTATCAACTCAGTTTCTATCGCTGCAGAACATGCCATAATATTGATAGTGGTTTGATAACCCAGATCCTTGCTACGCTTCACCAGATCCAGCCCTTTGTCAATATCTGCAACATAGCAGGCCGTACGTACCATCCCGACAACACTCTGATCCGCAGGAGGCAGTGCTGACACATCTACTCTGTCCACATCATACATTACCGCCAGCATCGGTCGTTTCTCACACTCATAGGAATCAACGATATATTTCATATCATCCTCATCGCAAAAATTCCATTTGCCATATTTTTCCCGTGTATATTCATCACTCACACAAAGCTTTTTACCAATCTCCATGATATCAATACCGCTATCACAAGTTGCACGATAAATCGCTTTAACAAAATCATCCTTGAAGTGGTAATTATTGATAAGACCTCCATCTCTGACGGTACAATCTAAAACCTTTATTTTTTCTCGAAACATCTTCTCTGCTCCCGGTAAAATACCTTATATCTGCGTCTAAAAAATTTAAACTTTCTATGATAACGGAAATAGACATGAAAAAACAAGTGAGAAATATGTATATTTCATCTATTCAATAATATTTATTGAATTTTATTGAACTCGTGATAACATCATGACTTCGAAAATAAGTAAAATATATTACCAAGGGAGTGTTTTTTTAAATTATGAATAGCTCAAAATCAGAAAAAAATAGTCGTAAAAAAGGGCATAAACATCAATGGTATAAAGACGGTTTAAGATTTGAATGCCAAAGGTGCGGTAGTTGCTGTAGAGGAGAACCAGGTGTTGTCTGGATAACAAAAAGGGAGATAAAAGATACCGCTGTGTCTCTGGGTGTTTCCACTGATCTATTTGCTCAGAACAATGTAAGGCTGATTAACGGGAGAATCAGTCTGCTGGAACATGATAACGGAGACTGCGTTATGTATGAGAATGGGTGCAAAATTTATGAAACCAGGCCTCGCCAATGCAAAACCTTCCCGTTTTGGAGTTCGAATTTGGAAAACAAAACTGAATGGGAAGAGCAGAAGAAGACGTGTCCCGGTATTGGCAAGGGGAAATTACATAAACCGGAAGAGATAGATCACTTTATGAGGCCCGAATTGAGAGATTTATGATAAATGGCAAAGAAACCACAGAAGACTCTGATTCGTGTCTGATGAAAAGGATCGGTATACTTGGAGGCACTTTCAATCCAATACATATGGGGCATATGATTATGGCAGAAAAGGTTATCCAACAGCACCATTTATCAAAAATCCTTTTTATACCCACATACATCCCTCCGCATAAACATGTTAATGATTTAGTAGAAGCTCGTCATCGTTTCCAAATGATTAAAGCAGCCATCAGTGGAAAAAGTAATTTTGAAGTATCCGATTTTGAAATTAAGCGTGAAGGTAAATCATATACCATTGATACTGTACAGGAAATCCTGGATCATTACGGTAAGGACTGTGAGGTGTTCCTGATTATGGGAGCAGACTCCTTAAATGAACTGGAATTGTGGAAAAATATCAAAAGACTTTCTCAGCTTTGTCACTTTGTAATTGTAAACAGACCCAGGTTTAAAACAGAAGCGTCAGCCAGGCTTGTAGAAATTATTGGCAGTGACAATATATTAGACATGGAGAGATTAAAAATAGAGATCAATCCTGTTGGAATTTCATCTACAGATATAAGGAATAGATTGAACGATGGAGAAGAGATTAAAGATCTTGTGCCTGAGTGTGTTGAAGCATATATAAAAGAACATGGTTTGTATTTACCTCCTGAATGATCCTCGTTTGGCAGGTGTTGTGATGTCGTATGGGCTGACCTATCTGCCCTGATAATATGTGAAAACAAGAATAGGGGTGAACACACCCTCCCAACAAACCGGCGGGCAGGCAGGTTCACCCCTACATAAAATGGTGTAATTGTTTATAACAACCTATGAATCGTTTATTCCGTTTCTGGTGGTTTCCCCTTGTGTTGCAGCTGATGACACTTGTGGTGTTCGTGCTACTGATTATTGATGGTTTTGCTGCAGACACTGACGACATGGCATTTGCCAGGATCCTCCGTAACACGAACCTGGCAAACCTGATTGTCTGGTCGTACTGGTGGCCAGTGATTATTATCTCGGCAATCTTCTTCGGGAGAATCTGGTGCATGGTCTGCCCGATGGAGTTACTCACTTCATTCGCTGCACGGATAGGCCTGAAGCGAAGACCGCACAGAGTTGTACAATCCGGCTGGATTATCACTCTATTCTACATATTAATCCTGTTTGTTGGCATACACACCCTTGCCATACATCGTGTACCGTTTCGAATGTCAATCTACCTGATGGCCCTGATGGCATCGACTATTGTAGTCGGTTTAATATTTTCTCGAAATACTTTCTGCGCCTATATCTGTCCGGTAGGACATCTACTGGGGCTGTATGCCCGTCTCGCACCATTCGGTTGGTCAATAGGTAACGAGTCAATATGCAGCAACTGTAAAGACCATTCCTGTACCGCCAATGTAAATGCATACATTTTTCAGGGACGCAGTTGCGGTGTTGGTCTGAACCCTGCGCAACTTGACGACAATACAAACTGCCTGCTGTGTGGACAGTGCGTAAAATCATGCGATCATAATAATCCAGGTAGTGAAGGTCGTCCTAATCCGGGATGGTTTGTACGACCCTGGTTCAAAGATATTTTTGCTCTCAAGCCGATGACTGCTGCCCAAACAGCATTCTGTCTTATTGTATCTGGATTCGTAATCTACGAAGTATTTACCGAATGGAAGGTTACGAAAGGGTTGCTGCTGTGGATGCCTGACACGATAAACATGTGGCTGGGAACGGGGAACACCTGGACACATGGGCTGATAAAATCATTGACACTATTCGTGCTCCTACCGACTCTGGTCTGGCTGTTGCCATATGGTTTGCTCAGATTGATAGGGGGTAAATTTCCTATCGGAAGATTTTTCACTGCTTTCGGAATAGCATTCATCCCGATCATGGCGGCAGCGCACACGGTTAAAGCATTGCTCAAAACAACGTCACGTATTCCCTATTGGGAATATGCCTTTACTGATCCTGTTGGTGTGGAGTCCGCAAAGGGCATCCTTGACAAATCACTCCAACTGGCGCCGCTACCTACCTGGCGCGGTCCTGTCGTAACAGCTCTGTCGCTGGTTTTAATATGCGGTGGCATAGCGGTTAGTACGGTTGTCATTCGCAAGCTTACAATGGCTCATATGCGTGACTCCGGATGTCGTGCATGGACACTCTATCTCATCCCTGGCCTCTATGGTGGAGCATTTGCGGCCATGATATGCATATGGCGGCTTTTCTGATGGAATTGAATGAGGAGGTAAAAAAACAATTCAAAACTTATCCAGAAATTCTTTGCCCTTCTTGATATTTTCAATGGGATCCTGCATTGTCTTGGAATTGATAACATAGAATCCGTGATACCCCGTAGAGTCAAGTGCAGAAGCGAACTCTTCAACCGGAATTATGCCATCTCCAATAGGCACTTCGATCTGTCTGCCTTCTTCCGTTTGTCTGGTATCCCATAGATTTGTATGAACTATATATTCGTATAATTCATATATACCCTTTATCGGATCCAGATTGGTTGTCATGAGGGATGCGGGATCATAAATTAATTTAACCCCGTCAGTGTGTAATGATTTTAAGAAATCTTTCAGTACTGAATAATTATCATATGAAGCTTTGACGGCAAGTCTGCATCCGTAGTTTCCAGCATGCAGGCCGATCTCACTGAGAGCTGTATTTACAGCATGCCAATGAGTAGAACTATTATCTGTTGGTATGCTTCCTATTTGCACGGTTACAATACCGGTTTGTAAATCCAGTGCAAGGTCTATAATCTCTTTTGTCCTCTTAATAATAAAATCAAATTCATTATGATTGTTAAAGCCAACACCAAGCTCTCCACCCAGAGCGCAGAGGCACAGCCTGTTTAAATCTATTATACGCTTTAACTCCCGCCGACCAGTCTGGGACAGATTCTCAGGAGCTATATCTCTTTGGGTTGCATCGATTTGGATACCTTGAAAACCGAGGTTGGCAGCGGCCGCAATACCATCCTTAATCCTCAGTCGAAGTGATTCCAGCACAATACCGGTTTTTTGTCTTATCATATTATTGAGCAGCATAGCCTCCCGCCTGAATTGTAAAGTCAGGCAGTCAACCAAGTGTAAAATACCTAAAGTTAAAAAAAATTCTTTCTACAATGTTAGCTCACTTCCAACTTAAAGAAAAAAGTGTTTATCAAAAATGTAAATAGAGAAATCATTAAAGAGTGTGAAAATCTGAGTATTTCGTTAGAACAGTTTATTGAAATTACTCTATGGATAATGCAGAAAATAAGCCAGGAGTTAGGCTTATAGTAATAATTGCGGTCTTGTGCTTAAACCTTATTATGGTACCAGCACAATCTTTCCAAACTGTTTCCGGTCCAACATCTTCGTTTGAGCGGCCACCGCATCTTTAAGAGGGAATACCGAATCTACGACAGGTTTAAGTCGGCCGGATTCCATAAGTTTCCGGATCTCCAGCAATTCACTCCTGCTTCCCATATAACAGCCTGATATGGAAAGCTGTTTTGCAAACAAAAATCTTAGATCGAAATTAACTGTTGGACCGCTTGTTGCACCGCAGGTAACTATTCGACCGCCTCGCTTAAGACATAACATACTCTTTTCCCATGTTTCAGGACCTATGTGTTCGAATACCAGGTCAACCCCTTGCCCATTCGTAAACTCACTTACCTTGTCTGCAAAGTCCTCCTTTGAATGGTTTATTACATAATTGGCACCAAGTGCCATTGCTTTGTCCCGTTTCTCATCACTACCAACGGTCGTAATAACATCCGCTCCACTGAGCCTGGCTATCTGTATCGCGGCACTACCAATACCGCTACCAGCAGCGTGAATAAGGACCGTTTGTCCTGTTTTCAGTTCTCCACGTGTCTTTAACATATTCCATGCAGTAAGGAATACCAGTGGTACTGCCGCCCATTCCTCAAAGGACAATTTATCCGATATTGGAATTATGTTTTCTGCCGGGGCCTTTGCATATTCCGCGTAGCCTCCATTCACCTGGAAGCCCATAATTCTGAATTCGTGACAAAGACTGTCATTTGAAGAGAGACAGAATTCACACTTGCCACAACTTATTCCCGGCGAGACAAGAACACGTTGACCAATGCTCAAATTTTTAACTGTATTACCAACCCCTGCTATTTCTCCGGCAATTTCACATCCGAGTATATGTGGCAGTGGAATGGAAATACCGGGTATTCCTTCTCTTACCCATATATCAAGATGATTTATCCCACACGCCTTTACTTTAACGAGGACTTCAGAAGGTGAAATCTCCGGTTCTGCAAAATCGGTATAGACTAAATTATCGACACTGCCGTGTTCTTTAAAAACAGTTGCCTTCATTATTCTACTTTTTCAAATGAATCTTTGCCGGCTCCACATGCCGGACAAACCCAATCCTCCGGCAAGTCTTCAAACGGAGTACCGGGAGCAATCCCACTAATCCCGTCCCCTTTTTCCGGATCATATATATAACCGCAAACAGTACATTCCCATTTTGTCATCTTTTTAATCTCCTTAAAAGAAAGCAAATTTTTATTGCATTCACAAAAATAATCAAGCTAAACTACTAGCAGCAGAAACACACACCGCATTGTCTTCAAAACATTCCCTTACTCCGGATATTACGTTTCCAATAGCCGTGTCAATAGGTTCATTTATTGTCGCTCCGGCAGCACGTACATGCCCGCCTCCTCCAAAATCTGAAGCCAGTTTAGCAACATCTACCGTGTGTTTTGATCGAAAACTTACCTTTGTTTTCCTGTTACCAATTTCTCTGAAAACAATTACAACCTCCACCTCTTTTACCGCACGAACAAGATCAATAATAACATCCGTATCCACAAATGGCACACCCGATGATTTAATCATATCTTTTGTCAGCTTGGTCCATACCGCTTTCCCGTCACATTCAGGACGCAGGATACCAAGCGCAAGGCTTAACAACTTCAAATAACTCGCGTGTTTGGTCTGATATAGCTGTTCATATATTATCTCGGATTTCACTCCAACCTCAATTAAATCAGAGCAGGCGCTTAAGGCCTTTGCACTTGTGTTACTGAATTTGAACCACCCGGTATCAGTTGCAATTGAAAGGTATAATGGAATTGCAATTTCCAGAGTAATCTCCCCATTCATATAGGTAATCAAGTCAAATATCAACTCTCCGGCAGAAGATGCGTCTTTCTCTATAACATTTATATCAGCATATCCGGGATTTGATGCATGATGGTCTATGCATACCTTAGTAATCGAACTAGCCTTAATCATGTCAGCAAAATCACCCAACTGGCTCCAACTAGCTACGTCAACAATAAATATGGCATCAAAATCATTAAGATTTATATTAACATCCTTATTTCTTAAGAACTTAACATCTCTATCTGTATCAAAGCAACGGTAAACCGCGGGAAGAGCTTCATTGTTTACTATTACGGCATCTTTATTTAGTCCACATAAAAATCGTTTTAGCGCAAGCTCAGAACCAATTGCATCACCTTCTGAAAAGAGATGCGTTGTTATAATAAACCTCTTACCCTCATTTATAATATCTACAATTTTTTGCCACATATTTAATAGTTAAACTCCCTTTCAGTTGCTAATTTGAACATTGTTTTTTACACCTCCAGCATCCATGGGATCTCCTCCTCTGCAAACAAAAGTGACGGTTCTGTTATTACGCGAAATTCATCCTTGAATTGTGCAACATGAGCACTTTCCATTTTTACAAGTGTTTCAAACAGTTTTTTAGCACCTTCATCTTTTGTATTCTTTGCGGCATTTTCATAGAATTTACAGGCTTGTTCTTCAGTATTTATTATTGTTTTGATCACGTCCTCATAATTCGCTTTCTTTTCAGGCTTCTTTATTTTGACGGCTTTTGATGTTTTCAACTTTTGATCTTTCGGGACTTTACCAAAACTATCCTCATACCATTTTTTTAATCGTACATAATGTTTCTGTTCTGCTTCTGCCATTATATCAAACTTAAGCTTTGCTGCCTTGTCTTCAAGCTGTTCTGAGATTTTCTTGTACAATGCGCTCGCTTTAAGCTCTTCTGCCATCGCAATCTCCACAATACCTAATGTTACGTCTTCGTTTTCTTCAACATTTTTTTTCTTCTGCAATGGATAATCTCCTGATAACTTTTGAAAATATTTGCAAAAATGTGTTTATAAACTGAGATTCGTATTATCAAAAGGATAAGTTTGGTTGATGGTATGATTGTTACATGCAGACGCCAACATATCCCCGCATTCAAGTACATTGATTCCACAACGTGGTGTTAGACAAGGGAAGCAAACTTACTACCAAATTCTTCACATCCGTTCAGTGCTTCCTCAGAAGGTGTCATCCTTAACTTACAACCTTCAGTAACTATCTTGAAACGTAAACTTTTTAAGATATCTTCAATTATCTGTACAGCTTCTCCACTCCAGCCGTAACATCCAAAGACAGCCGCCGCCTTACCCCTGATATTCAGAGTTACCAGGCTTGAAATAATATCAAATATTGGTTTTGGTGCCTTTGCATTTAGCGTAGGTGTTCCAAGGATAATACCATCAGCGGCATCAATTTCGTCAAGTAAGGAGTCCATTTCAATCTCTGCTGCATTTAGGAGTGAAACATCTGTGTCGGGTTGGCATGCCCCTCTATAAATAGACTCTGCCATTTTTTGTGTGCTACCGTATGAGGAAACGTATATAATTGCTATCTTTTTTTTGTCAGGATATTTTTTCGTTTTCCCTGCCCATTCTCTATAAGCATCAATATATTTGTTTATATTTTCCCTTAGAATTGGCCCATGAGATGGAGCAATAATGTCTATATCAATATCCTTTATGTTATCCAAGGCTGCAATAACGTGTTTTTTAAAAGGCCTTAATATGGTATCATAGTAAAATTCATATGCAGTAAATGCATCTTCCTTGGAATCCAATTCATCGTTAAACCTTTTATCACTACAGTAATGTGAACCAAATGCGTCACACGGAAACAGTATTTTATCCGTTTCAAGATACGTAAACATGGTATCAGGCCAATGGAGAAATGGTGCAGATATGAACTTCAGTACCTTACCACCCAGGTCAATACTGTCACCAGCTTTCACCTCTTTATAGTCAAATTCTTTATGCAGAATATTCTTCACAAAGGTTCTGGCACCTCTTGAAAATACAGGGATTGCATTGGGAGCCAGCTCCATCAATCTGATCAAACCGCCCGAATGGTCCGGTTCTGTGTGGTTTATAATTATGTAATCAATATCTTCCGGCCTGACTAACGATCTTATCTTTGAGATAAAGCCATCGACACAATATGATTTTACCGTCTCGATAACTGCTATCTTCTCACCCTTAACCAGATAAGCATTGTATGTTGTTCCGTGCTTTGTAGGTATAACAATGTCAAAAACTACAAGACCTGGATCCAGCGCACCAATCCAATAAACACCATCCTTAATCATAACCGGTTGATCCATTATTCCTTCTCCATTTGAAGATGTTTGATTTCTAATTTACGCGGCGAACTACCGGTACTTACCGACCAATTTTTCGGTGGTCTGATGTCGTCCATATAATGCATCATCTGCTGCTTGTCAAGTTGGACGTATATTTGATTCCATACACATGGTACATCATCTGCCACTTCACAATAACCGCCCATAGACCCTCCACATGGACCGTTAAGCAAACTTTTTGAGCATCTGCTTACAGGGCAGAAACCGCCTGTTTTATCAAGCACACAATCACCACAACCGGCACATCTCTCCAGAAACAATCCTGGTTCTACCGGTGCGCCCATAAAAGTAGTATTTAATCCTGGCAATACCCTTGACGGTGTATATTTCTCGGCTAATGTTTGTACTCCCACACCACATGCTATCGAGACTACCGCATCATAATCATTAATATAATTTCCTATTGGTTCTACATACTCCTGTTCACACTGCCTTAAAACAGTCTCCTCTTTTACCTCAAGCTTTCGACCATCTCTTTTCGCCGCAATGCGCAATTTTATTGCAAGCTCTTCCACCTGTTTTTGACCACCTGTGTGACATACCGTCACACAATCACCACAGCCAATTACACAAATGTTACTGAAGTCTTTAACCAATTCATAAATTTCGTTAAATGGTTTTGACTCAGCCACTATCATAGTTTTTCTCCCTGATAATATTAAAATTCATGAATGTTATCTAAGAACGGATGATACCATAAAATCAATGAAAATGAAGTAAAAAAACCGGTAGATTTCATCAATAGATTGAAAATTCAAATATTCCAGATCCCGGTAAAAAAATAACAAATTTATAGGTTGTACAAGAACGACATTTATGCTTAAAATGAATGACCTTACTTTTTCAGATTTTCCAGAGAACACGTTAATGATAATTAAGAATATTGTAGTAGGTCCCTTGGAAGTAAATTGTTATATATTAGGGTGCGAGGAGGCAAAAGAAGCTGCCATTATCGACCCGGGAGATAACGCAGATGAAATTATAAAAATTATAGAAAGTGAAGAACTCAAACCAAAATATATTATTAATACACACGCACATTTTGATCATATTGGAGGCGTAAAAGAGATACAGGATTATTTCAAGATAGATTTTATTCTCCATAAAGAGGATTTGTTTCTTATTGAAAATGCAAGTGAGCAAGCTACCGCGTTTGGCCTCAAACCTATCTCCAAACCGGAGGTAAATAGATATGTCAATAATGATGAAAAAATATCTTTAGGTAACAAATCCATTACGGTCATTCATACCCCCGGGCATTCACCCGGATGCGTTTGCTATTACGTAGACAACAATGTTTTCGTTGGAGATACGTTGTTCGCAGGCTCTATTGGAAGGACAGATTTACCCGGTGGTTCTTATGAAACGTTGATTAGTTCTGTAAAAGAAAAACTTTTCCCTCTGGGTGACAGCACCATTGTATATCCAGGACATGGCCCTTCCACAACAATACAAAGCGAAAAAGAACATAATCCATTCCTAAAATAAAAAAAGTGAGGATACATTTATGAAAAAAATTGGTGTTTTAACAGGAGGTGGAGATTGCCCGGGATTAAACGCGACAATCCGTGCAGTTGTCAGGAAAGGCATAACTGAATACAATTATGAAATGTGCGGAATTATGGCAGGATGGAAGGGTTTGATAGAGGGGAATATAAAAGCATTCGATATGAGAAATGTTTCCGGAATACTTCACACGGGAGGAACAATACTTGGTACAAGCAGAACGAATCCTTTTCGTGAAGATAACAAAGGAGACCCTGAGCGAATCCTGGAAAATATTAAGAAATTTAATTTAGACGCAATTGTCGCTATAGGTGGAGAAGACACTCAAGGCGTTGCATTCAAGCTGTCAGAAATGGGAGTCAACGTTGTCGGTATACCGAAAACTATTGATAATGATTTACCGGGTACTGATTATACATTCGGCTTTGACACTGCGTTAAACATAGCAGTGGAAGCTATCGACAGACTCCACACGACTGCCGAATCACACAATAGGGTGATGGTAGTAGAGGTTATGGGAAGGCATGCGGGATGGATTGCAACGCTCGCGGGTATTGCAGGTGGTGCTGATCTTATCTTAATTCCGGAAAAACCTATAGTCATGGAGGAAGTTTATACAACAATAAAGAAACGGCATAACCGCGGAAAAAACTTCAGCATTGTAGTTGTCTCAGAAGGTATAAAGCTACCTGTTGAAGATAACAAAAATGAAGAACTTGTTCTCCAGAGTACCAAAAAAGATTCCTTTGGACACGTAATGCTGGGAGGAGTTGGATCGGTCCTCGCAAACATGATAGAAAAAGGAACAGGCTTTGAATCACGATGCACGGTATTAGGACATATACAGAGGGGTGGTACACCTACCGCGTTTGACCGTATATTGAGTACCCGCTTTGGTATTGCGGCGATAGACCTGATACATAAAGGTGAATTTGGCAAGATTGTTGTATTGAAAGGAAATGAAATTAAATCCATAGATCTGAAGAAAGTAATGGGTCATTTTAAGCTAGTTGATGACTATTGGTATGATCTCGCCAAGGTATTCTTTGGGTAACAATTAAAACTTTCTTTAATAAAAGGTAAAATCTATGAATGCCGTAATATTGGCTGGTGGCAAGAGCAGTAGAATGGGTACTAACAAGGCGTTTCTCAAATTAAAAGGCAAAACGTTTATAGAACTTCAAATTGAGTTACTCAGAGAAATGTTTGATGACATCTTCATTTCAGCTGTTACATCATTAGAGTATGAGTATCTGAATCTACCGATTTTTAAGGATGTCTATCCGGGCAAAGGGCCATTAGGAGGGATTTACACCAGTCTCATTAATTCCGACAGTTTTCACACATTTATGCTTGCCTGTGATATGCCTTTTGTTGGATTGGAGCTGATAAAATATCTTAAAGACCTTACAAAAGAATTCGATGTTGTTATTCCAAAGAGTGAAAGAGGACTGGAGCCATTACACGCATTTTATTCGAAGAATTGTATTGATCCAATTAAGAGAGAACTTGACGATGACAACCTGCGGATAACCAGCTTCTTCCCTCACGTTAATGTGAAGATAGTAGAATTGGACAACCTGGCCACATCAGCTAGTTTTCACAACTCAATAAAAAATCTGAATACCAGGGATGAATATGAAGGCATAATAAGAAAGTAATATTTAAATCCTGATGGATGTGGGACGTTTATCGAAATGATTTATTCTTTATTATGTTTCTGTTTAAACGTTTTAACCAATTCTTCATATGACGATTTATTCATAAAACTATAAATTTGACTGCGGAAGTTATGGATCAGGCTTACTCCTTCAAACACCACGTCGCAAATCCGCCATTCCCCATCTTTTCTTATTAAACGAAAATCTGCTGTCGCGTTTTCATCTGTTCTTTTTATCAAGTCGACTTGTACTCTGGCATATCCATTATCTTGTTCCTCCGCTAGCGAAATGATTTTCTTTTCCCCAAACCGGGGACCGTGGGTCCTCATGTAAGAACCTTTTATATTTTTGGCAAATAATTCGGTAAATTCTCTTTTCTCCACAGGGGAACGTTCCCTCCAGTACTTACCCATAGCTCTTTCCGCCATCTCCTCAAAATAAAAACAAGGAGCAATTTCTCTCCAGATTTCTTCTCTATGCTCCTTCGTATCTTCTCCATCCTTCAAAGAGATATCCTTCGATATGACTTTTTTGACGACATCTCCCGGCTCTCCCGCCCAGAGAAATGGAGAAGCAAACATAAAGAAAAATACGCTAAGGAATATTTCGAAAATAATACTTTTGTATTTCATATCTTGACTACTTTCAAAACAACATTATACAACTTTAAATAAATCGGGGAAAACCGTCCCTCACCCCTCCATGAGGCCCCTATGTGGAAAGGAGGTAAATGGGCTGGTAATTATATTTAATATGTACACCTCTTTATATTGAAACTTAGCTTATTTTACCAGCATTTTTCTAAAACATCAATAATATCTCTTATCTGAAATGTGCATTTGCACATTATTGTGACAGCACACTTCTGTGCCATGGCACACTTATTATCTAAATATTTAATACGATTAAAATATACCGCAAACACAATAACGATCTAACACTACTTGTATGTTATTGAAATTTAATGACTTACAAAGGCTATGTCATTCACTTAACAATATAACAAAACATATTCGTACTTGGCACATAGTTTGTTATATTAGATAGAGGATCTATTACTTTTCAGTTTATAATAGACTGGAGGCTGGAAATGATTAAACAGAAAGACAAATTTCGTAGATACGCATCGTTAATCAGAAAAGAGCAGAAGAAGCTCATTGGCACTGTTGATAAAGCTATTGTTGCAAAGCAAGACCAGGATCGCCCTAAAGAATTAGAGAAAGTACTATCTAACATTACCAAGGATGCTATCCGGTACTTTTCAACTGAAGAAACCTACATGATAGATTTTAAATATCCGAGATATCAATACCACAAAGAAGAACATCAGGATTTTTCCACTAAAACACATGCCTATTGCAAAAGAATACTTAATAGTGATTATCAAACCGCACATGAAATACTTGAATATTTAAAACAGTGGCTGATTAAACATTTCCAGGAAACCGATAAAAAATATACCGAATATTTCAACAAAAGCAAACTCAGACAATTTTATGATTGAGAGTCCCGATAGAAAACCTGTTGCATTCACAACTATACAGAATTATGTTGAAAATCTAACTTCACATATCAACGGTACTGAGTAAAAAAGATTGTTCCAGGTATTTGCATGAGGAGGTGATATAAAACACTTGTATCACCTGTTTGTCAGACAGCCAAGCCCATCTCTGATTGCACAGAACTTCAAATTACAACAAAATACCAACCGATATCGTGTCTTAACAAACATTTTATTACTTGACATATTTTACAAAAAACAGTAGAGCTCAGTATTCTAAAAGGCCCAAGACAGTGATAACTTTCTAACAGGATAATACAAAAATGCTCAAACTGATTGAAGAATTTAAAAAAGAACACTCCTTCATTATTGATACTCTAAATAGATCCAGAAAACTTGGTATTGGTACCGAAGAGAGTCAAAACGCAATATTATCAGTAAAAGATATTATACTTGATCACATAAAAATGGAAGACAAGGAGTTCTATCCTGTTCTCAGAGAGACTGCAAAATCTAACCAAAAGCTGAAAAATCTCCTGGCAGAATTTGATAAAGACATGAAAGAAATATCACGCTACTTCATTGAGTTTTTTGATAATAATAGTGTAATAACAGGAAGTGATCTTGCAATGGAACTGGAAAACTTTACTGCAATATTAGAAAGAAGAATCCTCAGGGAAGAAACATTTCTTTTTGCGGAGTTTGAAAAGTTTAATCAATAAATCTTTCATACTTCCCGGAATTAGCATTAAGCCGAACTACTCACAGGAATGTACTAAGGCATATAACCTCTCTTATTCATTTCCTGCTTCATAATCGCCAGCTTACTTTCTATTTTCTTTATCTTCTCAGCATCCCCGCCACTCGTATTACCAGGTACACCGGGAAGATTTGATGGATTTGATTTTGCGGCCGCTTTTTTCACCATATAGAGATTCAGATCGGTTTTATAGTATCTATCTATTAACTCATTGTCAGTCAGCTTTTCCACAGGTTTTAATGCTGTACAGGCAAAAAGCAATACCGGTATTAAAATTAATATTATATTCCTTATCTTCATTTTTTAAAATGGTACATAATTGCCTGTAAATTTTCAAGCCGAAATAATTTAGTGCGGCAAAGCCGCCCGCCTGAATGACAACCAAGCTGTGTTACAATTGTCATCCCGAAATTGTTTCGGGATCTCTAACACTGCTAAGTTATTTCAATTATTAGATTCTGAAATAAATCCAGAATCACACAATATGTATTTTTGTTATTGCGACATAGTCTGAACGTCGGACAGGCAACTATGTTTGAAGTGGGTTAAAGTGTAAAGTGACTAAATTTGAGGAAGGTCTATATTATCTTAATCAAGCCATAGCAGTTTTCTTAGAAACGATGTTTTTCTTGTTTCTGACTTGAGTTCACGTACTGCAAAATCTATTTTCTTTTCTAAATTATCTATTCTACTGTTAATATTATTTATCTTAGATATTAAGCCTTTATGCTTGTCAGCAACCATTGCCTCTGTTACCTTAATTTGAGAAGTCATTTCTGTAAATTTACTCCCTGTTCTCTCTTCTAATTTCCTAATAGTTCCATCCAGCTCTTTTACCGACGAAGCGACCGTGTTCATCGTTGTCTCAACATTTTTAAAATGTCGGATTTCATCATCCTGCCTGTGCAGGTCCTTCAATAATGCAATAGGTTGGCTCGTATCAATTTTCTCTTCGAGACGCTTTAACTGACAATCCAGACTTCCCACCAATTCGTCACTATCATGTAATAGTTCCATTCCAAAATACCTCCTTGAATATCGGAATAAAAAGTAAAGCTTTCAATATTTATGTTTCGCAATGAATGTGCCATGAGACTAGCCATACTATATACCACGTTTAGTTCTTTTAGTAACAAGAGATAAGTAGGGAGTTTGGATGTCAAATACAGTTTGTTTTTTCAATATGCTTACGCACATTTTACATTTTGTCCACATTCCGATTGGAACTCTTTTCCAGGTGGACATAATGTCAGAAAAAACAATATTTTAATACGCAGTGAACGGTTTTTTTGAATTTTAACCACCCAAAATATTTTGAAAACTGAACCGAAATTTTGAATCAGTAAACGATGTCAGGCAAAAGCAAAAACCTTTTTCATCCACAGTCCAAAGTCATCAATTAACGAATAGATTGTAGGCATAATTACCAGGGTCAATATGGTAGACGTAATTAAACCGGAGATTACAACCAGCCCGACCGGCGCCCAGATACTCCCCCTGCCCTCAAACGGCCCAAACAGAAAAGGCAGTAAAAGCGGAAGCACCATTGGCAAAAGCCCCAGTATGGTGGTAAAAGAGGTCATCAGGACAGGCCTCATTCTATCCCTCCCGCCATTGACAATAGCACTATGCCTCTCCATACCCCCCCTTCTCAAACGGTTAACATAATCTATAAGAACAATCGCATTATTCACTGCAAGACCGCATAATAGCAACAGTCCCAGACGGGAAACGCTATCGAGAGGCACACCCAGTACATAAAAGACAACCGCTACACCGGTAAATGCAAACGGTATTGTAAGCAGGATTGCCAGAGGGTGAATGTATGACTCAAACAATGAGGCCATTATCAGATAAATCAGTATTATGGCCAGGATTAACCCAAACCTGGTTTCCGCTTCCTCACGCTCAAACCTCCTGAATTCCTCTCCCAGGTTCCACTCATAACCGGCAGGCAGGTTAAATCCGGCCATCTTCTCCATAATACCATCCCTGATCTTTTTGAGCCCTTTATTGTAATACTGTGCTGTGATTATGACTATTGGTTTGCGATCTTTTCTTTCAATAGCCTCAGGGCCTCTTCTTCGTTCAAAATCAATCACTCTCCCTAATACAACACTCTTTCCTTCACTATTTTCTGACTCAAGGTTCTCTATCTGGTCCAGACGCTGCCGGTCTTCCTCTTTGAGCTGAAGGACGATGTCAATTTCACTATCTTCGATCTTGAACTTACTTACCGCCCTGTTTCCCAGAGAACCTGCAATACCATAGGCGACCCTCTCAGAGGTTAATCCATATCTCTTTACTTTATCTCTATCAATCGACACAACTATTTCATCTTTGCCCTTTTCCAGATTAGTTTGAACGTCTGACAAGTCAGCTATAGTAGCCAACCGGTCCTTAATATCTCCTGACAGTCTGGTTAGTGTATTAATATTCCTCCCTTTTATTTCAATACTGACCTCTCTGCCGCTACCGCTACGACCGTGCCCGAACATCTTCCTGTATTTAACACCTGGAATTACCGGAAACAGAGCCCTCATCTCTTTCTCCAAAACAGATACCGGCCTTTTTGCTACTTCCTGTTTTACAAAGTAGACTGCCAGAGAACCTCCACTCCTGTCAAAATTACTGGAAACGGTTTCGATCTCCAATTCCTCTTTCCTCTCCCGTAGGACCCCCTCTAACCGCTCAAAAAGTATTTTTGTATCGTCAATGCTGTAACTTCTCGGTACATCCACCTGTAAACGGGATTCTCTATAAATACCCCGCCTGACCACTTCCGTCTCCAGCTTTCCAAACAGATAGAAAGCCAATACTACTATTAATATGGTAACCACAACAGTTGCCCACCTGAACCGCAACGTCAACTCAACAAATCCTGTATAACGGATCGTCAGCTTCTTTATCAGAGAAGACTCAGGCTTCCTGATACTCTTACTATGTTTCCGCTTTGAATTAGACTCCTCAGGATAGTGTAAAAATCTTGACGCTACTAATGGTATCAGGGTCAAAGCCACAAATAACGATGAGATCAACGCAGAGCATATTGACATGCCAAAGTCATGCATAAAAACGCCCATTCTGGATTTTGAAAGAAATACCAGCGGTATAAAAACACATATGGTTGTAGCCGTTGCGGCAATAACTGCGACACCGACCTCCTTACTTCCCAGGATAGCTGCTTCCCTTAATCCCAGATTCTTCTCCTGCCTATGCCTGAAGATATTTTCAAGAACTACCACCGCAGGGTCAACCATCATCCCTACTGCCAGCATCAGTCCCGTAAGTGAAATGACATTCAAAGTCACCTCTGAACCGGCAAACTTCCTCATGAGAAACATCAGGCAAAACGTACAGAGAACTGAAATCGGGATTGCTGCGGTTATTATCAACGCGCTTCTAACGTTACGCAGAAAAAAGAAGAGTATGATAACCACCAGCACACCTCCTAATAATCCGGCATTTCTCAAATCCTTCAGCCTTTCCAATATTGCTTGAGACCTGTCACGATAGACATGTATCTCCAGTTTTTTCATCCTGGGATCTGCCTTAATCTCGCTAACGGTACTTATAATTTCCCTGGCCACAGCCACCATATTTGCGTCAGACGATTTCATGACCCTCACCTTAACAGCATTGCGGCCGTTGAGTCTCTGATAACTTTCCTTAGTAGAATAGTCATATCTGATATCAGCAACATCAGAAAGCTTTATGCCATTCCTGTTAATCGGTAAAGACACAACTTCACCCACATTCTGAAACTCTCCTATTATCCGAACTATATACTTTGTTGACCCCTCTATTAAGTCACCCGCCGATACATTTACATTATTTGTTCTCAAATATCTTCTGAGAGAAAACGTATCAATGTTATGAGATTTGAGTCTATCGAGGTCCAGTTCTACCAATAACTGCTTCTTTTCAATACCACGGATGTCTACGCTTGCAACACCATTTATCCTCTGGATCTTAGGCTTAATAACATCTTCAACAATATCGAACAGTTCGCTGACATCACCCTGTATAGAAACACTAAACTCCACAACCGGCAAGTCCCCGGACTTGAATCGAAAGATACGGATCTTATCAACCTCATCCGGTAGAGCATTCCTTATCTGCTCTATCTTGTCCCTTACATCCAGTGTTGCAATATCCATATCCGTACCCATCTTAAACTCTAAAGATACCTCTGAACTCACATCTGTTGAGGTTGATTCAATCGTTTCAACATGCTTAACGGTCCCGAGAGCTTCCTCTACCTGCAACGTGATTAAATCCTCAACCTCTTGAGGAGAAGACGACTTATAAGGTACGTTTACTCTCAGGGAATGACCTGTTATCTCAGGAATGTATAAAAGAGGGATCCGGTATAATGATATCCAACCGATTACTAAAACACTCAGGATTATCATTAATGTTGTTACCGGACGTTTGACAGCAAATTCAGGTATATTCATGTTGCTAATAGCGTAAATATTTAATTAGGAATTCGGCAATCTTTTTATTTCCATTAAGATATTTGGTAAGCAATAAAAATTTGAAGTGCCTAAAGTGAACTAAAGTGCCTAAAGTTAGAATTCCAAAAAAATTGAAGAATAAGGAATTGGGAGATTGATTGCTAAATCAATTAATCCCAAATTCTTGAATCCCTTAACGCCTGAATTATAACCGGAAACTACCCTATAAGCTTAACAAATTCTACATCTAAAAACTTTAGATAGCTATACGTTTTTTCGTCTGAAAATCATGTAAAGGAATGAGAAAAAGCAGATGTACACTTTACTGTTCGACAGTTCTTACCATTTACTGTTCGACAGTTCTACTGCCAAACACCAAGACACTAGAGTTCTACTCTTTCAACGTGATCTGTTTAATTAATAATGTGTGAAAAGCACGGATAAACGAGTTTGTCCGTGCCACCCATTTGTTAATATATTAATATCGCCTAAACTTTCTCTTGATTTTCGTGATACAATCTATTAAAAGAATAACACTCATATTAGTTAATTTTCTCAGCATTCTAAGCTAAAGGCTTCACCGTTATGACTAAAGACTCCCAGGAATATTCTACTAAGGTGAATTTGTTGCGTAAAAAAAAATGGAGATTCTGGTTCGGAACACCTATCTGTTTTGTCATCTTCTGCATCCTTTTTACCATATGTTTGTACATGGATGTTCCACATCTGGAGTTTATATTAGTGATACCATTTCTTATATCCTCCGTATACTGTCTGTGGGGTGTAATCAGCGGTCGATGCCCGGAATGCAGTAGACGGCTACCGGCATGGTGGCACTGGTCAATTAAACCTAAATGTCGTGCATGCGGCCCTATTTCATTAACAGAAAAGTCTTTAGGCCAAAATCAAGCAGTTTTGTAATTTTGCTTTCTTTATAGATCAAGGAAAAGCAGAAACTGCTGATTGTGGAATTCCATACACTTTCACGGATGCCCTTCGTCCTTCAATAGAAACCTCTCCATGGCTGACAGCATCAAATTTATCTGAAAGTTGATTATAGGTATTTTCACTCAGAATGATCTTTGTATCATACTCCTTCGATAACTTTTCAAGACGCGCCGCAATGTTGACACCATCTCCAATCACCGTATAATCCATTCGCTGCTCTGTACCCACGTTTCCCGCGATGACTGACGCAGTATTTAGCCCTACACCAATCTGCAGGGGCTCATCCAATCCCTTATTAAACTCTTCAAGTCGCGACATCATTTCAACCGCCGCGCGCAAAGCCCGGTCAGCATCATCCGGATTCGTCAATGGCGCTCCAAAAAGTGCCATCAATGCGTCTCCAATATATTTATCCAATGTTCCTTTGTGCTTGAAGATTACATCCGTAGCCACGCGAAAGTAATCATTGAGCACCTTGACCACCTCTTCCGGTGTGTGAGACTCCGCCATTACGCTAAACTTCCGGATATCCACAAACATCATCGTTACCGACTGCCTTTTCCCACCAAGCTGCAATAGTGTTGGGTCCTTAGCTGCCTGCTCAACGATTTCAGGAGATAAGAAACGTGCCAGCCGTTCTGTTCTGGAGATATTTACCAGTAGCTTCGACAACGTTCCCATGACCCAGAAGCTGAGAACACCCGTAATCAGAAGCACCACAAACGGAGCAATCCCCCAATAGAGTGGTATTCCTGTCTTTAACTTGATAATGACAAGACTCATCCCGACAAGAGCTGTTACATAAATTACTGCTGACTTTGACAACCTTAATGACGAAGCTACAACAAAAAAGCAACCCATCAGTGCCATAAAATTGTAAGCCATCATTGGCGTAAATATCTCTCCGGTGACGGGGTCGGTACCTGACCCTTCAGGATCAGCGAAGATCATGTACATCACGAGTACTACGTCCGTAGTCATGACAACAAAACGCCACCAGCATGTTCGCGCCCATAACTGTGTAGCAAACCACGCGGCAACCAGATAGCCGATACATATCAAATCCATCCAGATGTAAAGGTTAGGCAGGAGATTAATAACGAAGAGATCGGGGATGATAGCCAGAAGAAACGCGCATCTCAACCAGGCAATAATCTTCTCGTTCCTGGATGACTGCTCTCTAATTTGATTTAGAATAAAGGGATCCATTAATTCCTTAGTAAAAATATTTTAACCTATTTGTCATAGCTGAACTTGAACTCTGCAAAATTTATTTTTTCAACTACTTTTTACTATTAACGGTATTCATTTCTTTGCGCCTGCCCTGTGAAACCTGAGGTTATTTCACCGGGGTTCTTAGCGGCTTCTTGTCCGTAGAAAAAGCATTTTGTTTTTATAATAGTAACGCCCTTGTTAATTTAATCATGTTATTGCCAATTGTTAAAAAAGTTGTTGTCGTAAGTCATTGTTACTATTGGGATAAAATTTGTCTGTTTAATTGAATTTGATTAAATCAACAGGGGTATTACTATTGGCATAAGTGATAATATTTTCCATCTATAGCAAGTAATATCATGGAAAGTTCCACTTATTGCACTGTTAGACGTTAGGCATAAAATAGAATGATACTATGTATTAAAACAATATTTAGTTAAAATCTACCAATTGGGCAAGGGGGCAAAACCTTGTGCGTTTGTTATGACTGCTACATTCTATCTTTAAATAGTCACTACGCGTTTAATTACAAATTAACCGAACATCTGGTTTCACACTAAATATAATAAAGAGAAAAACGGCAACAGGCTTAACTTATCACCTACTTCCCGCGTACATATCATATTTCAGCAAACGACAATCGATCGCGCCATTAAACAATTCTTTGCGAAAAGAGGGTTTAAGACCGATATGTTTGGCTTCCTGCAAATTGCCCGTAAAAACATAAGCAGTATAATTCTTATATTTGTTTTTTAGCACATCACCTATTCTTTTATATTTTTCTCGTAACTGATCTACTTCCTGACGTTCCCCATATGGAGGATTCATGACCATTACTCCGGGGGCCGGGGGAGGTGTTTGTTCCTCAAAAGCCTTGTGTTGAATTTGTATATAGTCTTCCATACCGGCATTTTGAATATTTTTACAGGCGATCTGGTAAGTCTTTCTATTAACGTCTGATCCTTCAATAGGAAAAGAGAGTGTCTCTCTCTCGTTTTTTATGGCTTCATCCTGAATGCCGTGATAGAGCCCCGCGTCATAGTCTAGCCAACGCATAAAGCCGAATTTGTTCCGATAATAACCGGGTACACGGCCCAATGCCATCATAGCCGCTTCAATCAAAAACGTACCGGAACCGCACATAGGGTCTATAAAGCTTGAGTTGCAGTCCCAGCCTGTCAAATAAAGAATTCCCGCCGCAAGTACTTCATTTAACGGTACGGTATTCGTCTGAATACGATACCCTCTCTTGTGCAAGGAATCGCCGGAAGAATCCAGAGAAAGAACAGCCTGGTTCTGCTGAATATGCAGATTCAGACGCAAGTCAGGGCCTTTTAAATCCACGCCGGGACGGATGCCTTTTTCATCTCGCATTTGGTCGACAATGGCATCTTTGGTCAATTGCGATACGTATAAAGTATGGGTAAAGATTGAACTGCGCACAAAAGAGTCTATAGCTATGGTGGATTGTGGAGTGAGATATTTATCCCAACGGATCTCTTGGATTTCCCGGTAGAGATCTTTTTCCTCATGAAGGGTAAAATATGCAATGGGTTTGAGAATACGAATAGCCGTACGACACCACAGGTTGGCTTTATACATTATGTATTGATCGCCGGTGAATTCCACAAATCGACGCTGCACGCGAAGATTTTTCGCCCCTATTGATTTTAGCTCCTCTGCCAATATTTCTTCGAGGCCAAAAAGGGTTGTTGCTGATAAGGAAAATGTTTGAGTCATCGTATTCTATAAAGAGATAATAATCTTGCCGCGCAATTTTTTTTAAGAATGTATTTGATCCTGTAAATTTTATATATTAAAGAGGCATCAATTTTCGGTCAATAATAGTCACTAATCATTGATAAAACAAACGAATAAATTAATGACAAGTGGCGAATGTTCCTTTTTTGTTGCAGCTTTGTTGTCTCATCCTACTTTTAAGGGAGTTGATTGAATTCTCAAAAGAATTTAATTAAAACAGTAAAATACGAAGCAAATGAGAAAGGGGTCCATTAATTCCTTAGTAAAAATATTTTAACCAATTTCTCAATATTATAATAAAGTATAAAGAGAATAACGAATAATCCTTGAAGCTTTGCGTTCTTAACGACTTCTTGCTCTCAGCACTTTTTGTCCGGGGAAAGTCCTCGGCGTTTTCTGTCCGGGGAGCAGTGAATTAATCATTTCAACTCGCAACCCGCAACTCGTTTCCCCTTTACTTCAATAATCGGTAATTCTATTATCAGTGCCAATAACATAGGAGAGAAGAAAAATTTTACTTCAAAACAGAGGATAATTTTTATATGATTCAAACATGAGTACGATAAAAGACAAAGTAGCAGAATTGATTCACCACTTACCAGAGGATTCTACATTAGAAGACATACAATACCATCTATATGTCCTCGAAAAGATTAGTAAAGGACAACAATCCATAAAAGATGGAAAAGGTATTTCCAACGAAGAAGCTAAAGCCAGACTTTCAAAATGGATTACAAATTAATTTGGTCACCAGATGCTCTGGATGATATTGAAGCAATCGGAAATTACATCTCAAGAGACTCTGAGTTTTATGCTGAATCTACAGTCCTCAAGATATATGAATCACCTCAATCTTTAGTTAACTTCCCCAAGCAAGGACGCGTTGTTCCTGAAATTGGTAAAGATGATATTCGAGAGTTATTTGTTTTTCAATATCGAATAATTTATGAAATAAAATGCAACGAAATTCACATTTTAACCGTAATACACGGAAAACGTTTATTGGATAAAGATCAAATCTAACAGTATCATAAAACCAACCACAACTAACTATGCAAGTTTAATAATCATCGAGGCCACAGTCCCAGGTCTCAAATCCCTGGCCCAAATTGCAAATTTAACCGACGGGTATTCTAGCGAATCAATTTTTCATTTCCTATCTATTGTCAACTGTTAATTGCACACTGTCTACTGTTCTTAATCTCTATATTCTTAAACCCCTCAATTGTTTACTCTGTTTTCCCTATAAACTGCTTCCATCTCTTTACGCCCTTTGCGACTTAGCGGTGAATTAATCCTTTCAATCGTAAATCTGTTTTTCCTTGACTTCAATAACCTGTAACTTTATTATTCCATCATATTCAATTCAAACAGCATAGAATCTAAACTACAGAGGAAGATGTGGATAGATTTACTAAATTAAAGGTTTATTTTTACAGGGACGTAAAATTATATGAACTTTCTTATCAAACATAGCTTTTTTCAAATAAATAGTAATATCAGCTTTTTTTGCTTTTAAGCGTTTTAAGATTAAGAAACTTACCGGGTTCTCTTATTGTAATTCCACTTGAAAAATGCGGTAAAGTAGCATAGGCGCAGTTCATTTAACTGTTAGGTGCCACGTGCGTATTGAACATTGCTCATAGGATAAAAATGGGAAATTGCATAATTTGTAGAAAACAAACAACTGACTTTTCAGATGAACATGTAATTCCTGACTCTTTAGGAGGCTATTATCATATTTACACCGTATGCAAGCAGTGTAATTCAGACTTGGGCTCAAATGTTGATAGCAACTTGGTGAATCATAAGTTTTCTGACTTTCAGCGGTATTTGATGGAAATAAAGGGTAAGTCTGGAAAGATACCCAATCCTTTTTCTGGAATACATTCATTTACTGAAAATTCAGATCAAAAGGTCCAAGTTAGGTTGGAGGACGATAGAAAGACGGTTCCATATATTATTCCTAGAGTAAATCAAAGTAAAAATAACGGTATTGTTGAATCGGTCAATATTGTTGTAGATGCTACCGATGAAAATAAGTTAGATGGGATAATCAAAAAAACCGCAAAAAGAATTGGTGTACCATATGAACGAATTTCAGTCGGTGAAAAAATTGTTCAATCAACCCCTTACCCTGAAATCCATATACCACTTTCAATAGATTTACATGATTTTAAGCTTGGAATGCTGAAAATAGCATACGAATTCGCCATAGATTCAATACCTGCCTATTACGATGATCCAATGGCTATTGATATATCTAAAGTTCTTTATACTGCCGCTCATGAAAGATCAACCGAATTTGTAAAAGTTGGAAATGGATTTCAGCATGAAATTATGAAACCGTTTGAGAATCTACTGGATTTAGAAAATGAAAAACATTATTTAGTTCTTCTTCAAACGGATGAACACCTTGTGTGCTTTGTCATGTTGCACAATTTATTCTCTATTGGTGTTGTCCTTTCAGATCATGGCTATTTAGATGAAAATTTTATTGTCGGTATTAATGACATCAAAAACAAATCGTTTTTCAAATTGGACGGATTTGAGCTTATAGATAAAATGCATAGTAAGCCTGAACTTAGATTTCAGTATTGGTTTAAAGATCAAGAATCAGTAGATAGCTTTCTAAGCTTACAGAATGAACCTGATTTCGACTTCCATAAGGAAGGGGATGAAATACCGCTCTTTAAAAAGGATGGAAGTTATTCTGGTAAAACTGTACACCAAAAAATATCTGAATTGGAGGGAAGTGCAGGCTCAGGAAGTCTAGAGCGTGGTGGTATATATACTGCCATTGAATTGGATGAAGAGCTTTACATTAAGATCACTCCTTCTGGAGAACTTTTATGTATAACTTCTGTTCAAGAAGAACGAAAACAGCTCTGCAAGTTATGATTGCACCTAACAAAAAGTTTCATGCGGACTTAGGTAAGCTGTCACCTTTTTTGTTCCAAAAAAGCCGCCATCTCACCTAAGCCGGTGAACTTGGCGTTATGACTATTGTAACGAAAATTTCATATCACAATCTTAATAAAAAAAGCGGATAGAGTATGACTCTTAATAGTGATAAGTGTTGTCTGTGTGACGGAACTGGAAATTTGTATTCAGAAGGAGGTACTTGCAGTTATTGCGACGGTTGGGGAGGATTCACTGGTAGCATCGCTGGTGCCGATTTTACTTGCTTGAATCTCCCAGATTGCTCTCATTGTAATAATAGCGGCCATATTGCCCAAGGTTCTTATCCTTGTCCTAACTGCAATGGCACTGGAATAACAAATGTGGACAAACACTAAGAAAAATGTGAGATGGTGACTGACAAATGTTAGTACTAACAAGGAGAATAGGGGAGAGCGTAAAAATCGGCAGTGACATAAGAATTACTGTCATGGTGATATACGAGAAAAAAATAATAGTAAGGGTTTAGGAGCCAAAGAACACAAAAATGAATTTACGTTTAGGCAAGGCCACTCCAATCACAGACGACATCAAAATAACACTCACAGGGATAGATAAATGCCAAGTTAAACTCGGCATTGAAGCCCCTGCGAAAATGAGGATATAAAGAGATGATAAATAACTAAACACAAATACATAAAAAAACACACTAAAAGTCAAAGATTTCCAAAACTAATTGATAACTTATTCAAAATTATGACTGATGGTCACTTCACTAAAAATAAAGAAATTTATATAGGAATTCTAACGGTAATTCTAACGGCGATACTTTCTGGAGTTGTTGTCAAATTACAGCTCTCAAAAGAACATGACTATTGGGCTGAACAAAGGGGTCTCATACGACGCGAAGCATACCTTGACAAGCGACTAGAATTAATGGAAGAGATAAATCGTCTTATACTTAAACTAGAGATTTCTGCCAAGGAGATAAAAATCAATCACGGTTTAATTATTTCAAAGCTTGCACAACTGAAACAAAAAAAAGAAACTGACATTTCCTCTAAGGAATGGCAAAACGTAATGTCACAAATAGTCAAATATCGTTATGATATAGCAGACTACTCATCTAAAACACAAATGGCAGTTATGTATTTCGGTTCAGAGGTCACAGATATACTCGGTAAAGTAGCCACTGCACTTGAAAACAACTATAGCCGCAAATACAATTACTTAGATAAATTAAGTAAATTTCTTAAAGATGACAAAAAACAGGATGTTATTGAATTTTCTATGGAGCTCGTTAACAGCGGTACGATAAACACGACTGAAGAACTTAAGAAAGCCAGAATGAAACTACTAAAAGCGATGATCACCGATATTCAGAAGTCACATCCTAACTACAAAAGCAACAATTAAACTACTAAGAAAAAAACGAAAGAATAGTTAAAAAAGATCAGCAAAAAACTGGAAAATCTGGTGTCACCCATTAGTAGGCTTTTGTCAAGCACAAAAAACCTCCCTTGCACGAAAAAAAAGATTTTTTTTCGTGTTATCATTTTTAATGATAACAGGGATTTTAGATTGAAG
>Ga0257123_1000221_pt1 | contig 50787 bp, 36 predicted proteins | sample SI106_135metaG_FD_190185 | JGI IMG/M metagenome (GOLD analysis project Ga0257123, IMG submission 190185) | Marine microbial communities from Saanich Inlet, British Columbia, Canada - SI106_135 | ecosystem: Environmental > Aquatic > Marine > Inlet | place: Canada: British Columbia | collected...
CAGAACCATTTTCAGCTACATTTCCGGTATCATCATCCGCCACCGGGGGGTCATTTACCGCGTTGACTGTGACGGTAACGCTTCCCGTATCACTACCTCCGTTCCCATCCGTCACTACATAAGTGAAAGTCACAGATGCCGTGGAATCGGCCGTGGGTGTTACGGATATACTGGTGGAACCCGCAGTTGCTGAGGCCGATCCGCCAGTTACTGTTCCGATAGATGCAACTGTTAGAGTGTCATTATCCGCATCCGTATCTCCGTCAATGACGTCTACTATGACTGAACTATCTTCATCAACACTACCGGTGTCATCATCCGCTAAGGGTGGATTATTTCCGCCGGAGGGAGTCACAGTTACGGTTACGCTTCCCGTATCACTACCCCCGTTACCGTCCGTAACAACATAGGTAAAGGTCACCGAAGCCGTTGAATCGGCCGTGGGGGTTACGGAAATACTTGTGGAACCCGCGGTCGCTACCGCTGACCCATTGTTTACAGTACCTATGGACGCAACGGTTAACGCTCCCCCGTCAATGTCTGTATCTCCGTCTAATACATCGATGATGACAGAACCATTTTCAGCTACATTTCCGGTATCATCATCCGCCACCGGGGGGTCATTTACCGCGTTGACTGTGACGGTAACGCTTCCCGTATCACTACCTCCGTTCCCATCCGTCACTACATAAGTGAAGGTTACTGAGGTCGTGGAATCAGCAGTAGGAGTAACGGAAATGCTTGTGGAACCCGCAGTTGCAGAGGCAGAACCTCCGGTGACGGTTCCTATTGAAGCTACCGTCAAAGTACCTCCGTCAATGTCCGTATCTCCATCGAGTACATCTACAATGACAGAACTATCTTCATCGACATTTCCATTGTCGTCATCTGCCACTGGCGGATCATTGATCGCGTTGACGGTTACGGTAACGCTGCCTGTATCACTACCCCCGTTGCCATCCGTCACTACATAAGTGAAAGTAACCGAGGTGGTGGAATCGGCTGTGGGTGTTACGGATATACTGGTGGAACCCGCTGTTGCCGAGGCAGAACCTCCGGTGACGGTTCCTATTGAGGCCACCGTCAAAGTACCTCCGTCAATGTCCGTATCTCCATCGAGTACATCTACAATGACAGAACTATCTTCATCGACATTTCCATTGTCGTCATCTGCCACCGGCGGATCATTGATCGCGTTGACCGTTACGGTAACGCTCCCTGTATCACTACCTCCGTTACCATCCGTCACTACATAAGTGAAAGTCACAGAGGCGGTGGAATCGGCCGTGGGTGTTACGGATATACTGGTGGAACCCGCTGTTGCCGAGGCAGAGCCTCCGGTGACGGTACCTATTGAGGCTACCGTCAAAGTACCTCCATCAATGTCCGTATCTCCATCGAGAACATCTACAATGACAGAACTATCTTCATCGACATTTCCATTGTCGTCATCTGCCACTGGCGGATCATTGATCGCGTTGACGGTTACAGTAACGCTGCCTGTATCACTACCCCCGTTGCCATCCGTCACTACATAAGTGAAAGTCACAGAGGTGGTGGAATCGGCTGTGGGTGTTACGGATATACTGGTGGAACCCGCTGTTGCCGAGGCGGAACCTCCGGTTACTGTACCAATGGAAAAAACGGTCAACGTGTCATTTTCCGGGTCAGTATCACCATCTAGGACATCAACAATCACTGAACCATCTTCATCTACATTCCCTGAATCATCATCAGCAACCGGAGGGTCATTTACCGCATTGACGGTAACCGTGACATCTCCCGTATCCGATCCCCCATTTCCATCCGTCACCGTATATGTGAAGGTCACAGAAGCTGTTGAGCCGGGAGTAGGAGTCACTGAAATACTGGTGGAACCGGCTGTAGCCACAGCGGAGCCGCCTGTCACTGTGCCTATCGAGTCAACAAGTAACGTATCATTGTCCGCGTCCGTATCCCCATCTATCACATCCACGATCACGGTTCCGTCTTCATCTACATTGCCGGTATCATCATCTGCCACCGGATCACTATTGGAGGCTGCTGCACCAAAGGGAGTCATGGGATCTGAAAAACCGTCATCTAGATCTGAGGCCACAAGATCAGCGCCCTGTTCCCTGAGTGTTGTGGCTGAGCTGGAGGATCCAAAGAAAAACTTTATTGCTGAGTTGGCTGATAACCCCGCTTCCGCATTCAGAGTCGCGTAGGGAAATTGCCAATCCAGGAAATAATCCTGGTCTCCATTAAGGGAAGTATCTGCTGTAACAACACGATAGTTTGTGCCGTTTACAAGATCGGTTCGGCTATGCTCTATTTCAGCTACGTCTGAAGGGTCATTTAAAGTTCCCTGGGTTGTGTTTTCACCAAAGAAAATGGCTTCGTTGTCCTGCCCCCCTGCGATACCATCTAATTGGAGCATGAATTCATAGGTCTGGTCATTCCCGTTTGTCGAGATCAGTACACCCCATCCAAATTACTGCAATTCTCCCTGCCCACCTGATCCCGAGGGGTCATCATCGAGCCTGATTCGAAAATAAATGGTAGTGCCATCATTTTCCATCAGGGCGGCGGCATTATTCACATCTGAGACCAGGTTTCTAGAACCAGCCGCATCCCCAAGCGGATCCTGAAGCTTGCCCCCGCCTGATAAAACATCATTCCAATCGTTATCATCTGGCCAGACGGCGAATGTGGAAGTGGAAAACGTGAATAGCAGAACCAAAAAACCGAGGAAATATTTTATTTGTTTCATGGTCGCTCCCAACCAGAAATCTTGGTACCTCCCAGAGAGGTTTCAAGAATTAGCTTCAATGCTCTTAAAGTCCCATATTGTCTCATTTTTTTCCCGCTCTCCCAAGAAATTCAGCAACTTAAGCTTACAAAAGATAAATTTACGATCAGGGATAGTGGGTGATCTCTCCTTTTCGTGATCAATTCAATTACGAATCTGACAGAACTAATCAATCCTCCGTGCTATGTTTTTCATCTATGTGCAGGGGTGAAAGAATCAAGTTGACACAGGCTTGAGATTAGTTCTGTCACTTCTGTGAAATATTTTTCCAACTCACTCCTGCATCTGGAATGACAATACCACTCCCCTTTCATTAAAATGAAGTCCCTAACTAACCTACTTTTTTAGGAATCACTCCATGCAAAGAATTCTGGTATTTGGCGGTCCTGGCGCTGGCTCCAGTACCCTTGGACTCGAGCTGAGCACACGCATTGATCTTCCCTTACTTGATATCGCAGATTTTTTTTCCATTCCTCCAAAGGAATTTCATGCCAGACCTCAGAGTCCTGAGGAGGAGCAGAAATTCCAGGATGCCCTGGGAGGTAAACGCTGGATTCTCGCGGGATCCATCGCATCCTGGAATTCTCAAGCTGAGCCCTTTTTCGATGGAGTGATCTATCTTCAACTGCGTCGTACCCTTCGCCTCAAGCGACTGCGGGAACGTGAAATTCAGCGCCTGGGTGAAGAAGTAACCGAGCCTTCCCACAAGGGATTCAAACGTTTTAATCAATATATGTACTGGGCCAGTCAATTTGATCAGGCCGGGATGGAACGCGAGAGCAAAATTCTGCATGAAAACTGGCTCAGGAATCTTGTGGTCCCAATCTTGAGACTGGATGCCTCTGCTCCTGTGGAAAACTGTGTATCGAAGATCTTTGAGGATTGGTTTTCCCCTCAAGAGTGAGAAAACAAACCCCTTAGTTTCTGCCAGAGTGATTTGGGTTCTTGATAGGCACAATCGCAGCAAGTGTTTTCAGACTTAGATAGATCTTCAGGCAGACAAAAATTACACATGGGTTTAGAACAACTAGAACAAATCTTATAAGTCCTGTTAAATCGAGAATCCGTATCTGTCTTCACGGGCGCATGACAAGCGTAACAGCGAAGTTCGGGAGGAGCGTCCCCCCTCTGTCCCACCTCTTCCTCACTACCGCAATTGAGACAAAGAAATTCACCCCCCGGCTCTACCTCTCCACAATGGTTGCATACCAACAGAGTACAGGCAGAACAGAGCCTCACCTTTTCAAAAAATCCTCGGAACCTGACCTCGCCATGGCATTGAGGACATCGATAAACAGTGGTAATTCCCAGAACAGCAGTCTGGAATCGATCCAAAAACACCGCTGAATGTTTAGCCTCGGGAATTTTGTATCTTAGTAGACATTTTTGGCATAGCAAAATTTGAAGGGAGTCTTCCGTGCTGTAGGAATAGGTATGCCTGCCGCAGGATCTATTCTCACAGAGTCTACAAAGACTGGTACCCGGCTGCGGATCAACTTCCTCTGTTCGAGTACTCAGGCAAACATGGCAAAGTTCTTCATTCATAGCGAATCTATTTTACCAAAACAGCTGAAATGGGATCAGACTTTAAGAGCTTTTAGGGAAATGGAGCTTCCAGGCTCAGTTCTTTTCCTGGGCTACTTCCAGTCTTTTCTTAATCTTGTCTATATAGAAAGTGGGGACATGATCAAGAAAAATGCGAACCAGGGCAGCCTTTTTGATCTTATCCCAGAAACCAGCCAGATCAAGAACATCCACCGATGAGATCTCACCCTTCTTACGCAGATTTCCATCAATATCAAAATGAAGCAGAGATCCCACGTGATAATAGGGATAAATTAGCCTGATCTGAGTCGGAGGCAGACTGGTAACCAGGTCCAGATCATTTACGAATCGATGGGCCTTTCGGTGAAACCCTGCCTGAAATGCTTCATCACCCACCCTCGGAGATCCGTAGGTGTAAAGCTGGCAATCATCCCCATAGGCATCTGCCGCAAGGGTTGCGAGCGCTGAACCAAGGCTGTGACCAGTGAACCAGACCGACTTTTTTTGACCGGAATGACCCACTACCAGAGACTTAAGAAAATTTCTCACCCCGAGGGTGATCCATAGTTCGTAAAAGGTGGTGCGAAAACCCCGGTGGACTCGACCCCCATAGGGCCAGGTGACCAGGTTAAACTTGGCATCCGTCATCCAATCGGTGAATCCGAAAGCTTCTGTACCCCGAAAAGAAACGATCACTGCCTTTTCATTCCAGGCCACAAAACACTCCGCGTCCGTCTCATCACCCCTGAAAAAGCGACTTTCGAAACCTGCCTTATTGAGCTCTACCTCTACAAATTTCGGCTCTGTATTGGAGAGAGTGGCAAATTCAGCCATCCACCAGGCGTTGTTGAGATCATATTTGGTAGATTCTGTATGAAAAGGATATTTGGCCGCATCGTCAAAATACTTATGACGATAAAGATAACGCATATGTAGGGCAAATACGTTTTCCCGGTACACTTTCTCCATAGCCCTTAGTTTTTGAAGATCAAGGACTTTCTCTAGTGCTGATTCCGCAGTCTGCTTTTGGTCGGATTGGGCCAGAACTTGATAGAAAGCAGTGCTGAAAAGAAGAAAGCCGAATACCCGCAAGGTCCGGAAGATGAGATTAAAAAACGAAGAATTCCTGGTCATAAGATGTTGGATCAGTATAAGGTTTTTTTTACTCTTGCCAAGAGCCTTTTCGAGCAAATCATTCAACCTTTATCAAAGGTACCTCAAGAGTCTATACCGAAAAGCAAACGGTATGCCCGTTTGCAGGTTCATGACCAAAATTAGCTCATCGCAGATGAGCAAAGGAATCGACAGATTCCTTGTTTGGCCGGGAAGCCGGGCAAACCAAATGCGTTTGGGCATACATTCTGAAGCCGTGGGGGAAATGAGTCGGTTCATCGCCTTACCCCTTGCTCTTCCATGGCTGGTTGAGCCATCAAAGAGGACCATAAATTACGAGATTCCACTTTGGACGAGATTTCAGACAAATGACTTCATTTTGGGTATATACTCCCCATTGGAGGTAAGAAAATGAAGGAAAAAGCCGTATTTGCCGCTGGCTGTTTTTGGGGAATTGAATCCGCGTTTAAGCAAGTAACTGGTGTTGAGAACGTGGTCTGTGGATATTGCGGCGGACACAAAGATTCACCTACTTACCAGGAGGTCTGTTCCGGGCAGACAGGACATGCAGAAGCTGTGGAAGTCACCTATGATCCAGAGCAGGTGAGCTTTGAGAGCTTGCTTAATACCTTCTGGAGCATTCACGACCCCACCACCCTCCATAGACAGGGCCCCGATATCGGTACCCAGTACCGCTCGGCAATTTTCTTCCTAGACGAGGTTCAAAAGCGTACGGCGATCCAATCCAAAGATGAATGGCAGAAGTACGGTCGAACGAATGGCACTATCGTTACTGAGATTACCGAAGCCTCGACATTTTTCAAGGCCGAGGAGTACCACCAGGGCTACTTTGAAAAGCACGGCATTTCGTGCAAACTTTGAACCACCGTTTGCTCACCTGGCTACCCATGAATGATCTTCCCATATTTTTTTTTGGGCTGGATCCGATAGATCCCAAGACCACATTCAGGAATAGCAGAACTTGAATGAGTAGGTTTGGCTGGAGCTTCTTTCTCTTTTATGCCGCGGCAGGCCTGCTGTTCCCTTATTTCCCCATTCTTCTGCGCGGTTACGGATTTGATTACCAGGAAACTAGCTATCTCAGCTCAGTTCGCCCTTTTGTGATCCTTTGCGCTCCCCCGCTTCTGGGTTGGGCCATTCATAAATGGAACCTGAAGACTCAGGTTGTTCTGACTATTCTAGGAGTCCTATTTGCCCTGACCGCACCTCTCTTCTTTCTTCCCATGAGTTTTGGCCTGTGCCTGCTTGTCTCGGTGATACACTTTAGCTTTCGTGAGCCCCTTAAGCCGTTACTGGAGTCTCTGACACTAAACTTTGTGAACCGGGACGGACATCATTACGGAAGAATTAGAATCCTGGGATCCATCGGCTTCATCATCACAGCATTACTGGGTGGAAAGCTCTTTGAGTGGGGACCCGTCTATCCTTTCATAAGCGCCTATTTTATCTGCGCTCTGCTGTGCGTACCCCTCTATTCTTCCCTGGGCAGCACGGTGAAGAGTGAAACCGACAAACCGCGTAGCAATGTCACCTCCCTGAATCGAAAGCAGCTCCTCTTTCTAGGTCTTATTTTCCTGCGTTCCCTCTCCCACGCCCCGCTGATGCTCTTTCTTTCCATCTTTCTTCGAGAGGAACTTGGAGTGGAATTTCGCTGGATTGGAGTCTACTGGCTTGTGGCGGTGCTCGCTGAAATCCTGCTTCTATATTTCTACCGCAATCTCTTTAAGAGGGAGCACTGTTTCATGGTGATGGGATTCTCCCTCATCGCGACCATACTTAGACTCTTCTTTATGAGCCAGGTTGAGGCTCCATGGGAGGTATTTATCCTACAGCTTTTGCACGCCTTCACCTTTGCCTCTTTCTACCTGGCTTCCATCGATTATGTGGAACATCTGTTTAAAGGGGAACAGAAAACCATGGGCTTGTCCCTGGTAACTTCTGTCTCGTTGGGACTGAGTGCCATTATTGGAATGAATCTTTGCGGAGTTTTAGAGCCCTACCTGGGAATTAGAGGACTATTCCTGGCGGCATCCGGGATTCCCTTTCTAGCCATTGCATTATTGCTCTATCTCAGGTCCCTGGAACCTGGAAAGTTCAAACCGCAGAATCCGGCTGAGCACATCTAGGAGCCTGTCCAAGGGTAGGTTTCAGCCCCTGGGTTGCCTGGAAACCTCACCTGGTTTATGGTGATCAAAACACGCTAAGTCGACGGAGTACCCTTATGAGCCCGGTCAAAGCAATCCCTGATGGATTTCATTGCATAACACCCCACCTGGTAGTTGAAGATCCCATTGCTGCCATTGCATTCTATAAAGAGGCATTTAACGCTGAGGAAACCTTTCGGATGAAGGGACCGGATGGAGAATCCTGTATCCATGCCGAAATCCTCATTGGTGACTCAAAAGTCATGCTCTCAGGCGAATTTTCGGGAGGAGACACCCTCTCTCCCAAGAGCCTGGGAGGAACTTCGGTGAGCATTCATCTCTACTGCCAGGATGTAGATCTTGCCTTTGAGCAGGCAACCCGGGCCGGTTGTGAAGTTACCATGCCGATCTTTGACTCTTTTTGGGGAGATCGATTCGGGAAACTCAAAGATCCTTTTGGACATACCTGGTCCCTATCCACCAGGGTTAAGGACTTGAGTAATCAGGAAATAGAAGAAGCCTCGAGGCAGTTTTTCGCCAGTTCTTGAAAGGATTTACTTTGTCTGAAAATCAATCAAATTGCTGTCCATCGGAACAGAGTGACGTCAAACCTGAGACAGAAACTTGCCAGCGCAGCACATCTGAATCTCATCGAAAGACTGCTGCTGTAGCTCTCTGGCTCGTTATCGCGACACTGGCTTATAACTGTCTGGAAGCAGTGATTTCCCTGTGGCTTGGCCATGAAGCTGATAGCATCTTACTGGTGGGATTCGGCCTGGACAGCCTCATCGAATGTTCAGCCTCCATTGCTGTTCTCTACCGACTCTATCTTGAGGCCCGAGGAGTTTCAGACGAGATTCTGAAAATGACCGAAGATCTAGTTCATCGCTATGTAGGTCTCACCTTCCTATTGTTGGCACTCTTTGTTGTGGCTCAGTCCGGCTGGATACTCTGGAATCAGAAGGTTCCGCAGGAGAGCTTTTACGGAATCATTCTGGCGGTTGCCTCCTTAATTATCATGCCTATCATCGCATGGTTCAAATTCAAAGCCGCCAGAAAAATTGGCAGTAAATCACTGGAAGCTGAGGCCAAGGAAACTCTCGTTTGCGCGGTCCTCTCCCTGACCCTATTGCTTGGACTGGTGGCCAATGCTACGGCGGGCTGGTGGTGGGCTGATCCGGTGGCCGCCCTCCTGATGGTTCCCTGGCTGATCCGAGAAGGTTTTGCGGCAATTCGGGGCGAAGGCTGCTGCGCCTGAGAAAAAACTTAGGACTTCTCTTTCCAAAGATTCATCATCCTGGTTCTTGATCCAACCCTGGCCAGGAAGTGACGTGTAGAGCATTTTCCAGCAGGAATATCGACCTTTTAGGGCACACGAGCTTTCTTAAAGATATAATTAATCAAAGGGGGGAACTTCCAGATGGATTTGGAAGAAGTGCTGCGAAGACGGTTATTTCATCAACTCGATGGAATTGTCGCGGTTCCTACACTATCAGCTTTTTCCCGCAATGGGCTGCTTAGCGATCTACTCAAGAATGGTCACATTCACATACGCCTCGATCCAATCGGTCCCTTCCGAAATCCTGGATATCTCAACGTGGCAGCTCGTTTTTTAGAATGCCTGGGCTGGGTTGAGCGAAAATTTTCAGATGATGGCCTGGAAATTTCCGTATTTCTTACTGACTCCGGAAGGCAGGTAAGTACGCTCAGGCAGGATTTTGAGTTCTTTGCTGAAATGCTGAACCTCGTTTCCAGGCTGAAACTACTCTTTGAAAACCGTTTGGAAGTGGGGTGCATTCAAAAAATGACTGCACTATCGCAGAGATTCCATATGCTCACCGCAAGCCTGGCCACCCTGGATTCCGAATTATCAGAGCGGCTCCGATGCTATCTTGAGGGAGTACTGTGTACACCCATACTACTCCTGCTGCGTAGAGAGAATCGAATCTCTCTTGAGGATGGTGTACTGCGAATCGGTGATCTCTCTGATGAGAATCGCCAGATAATTCTAAAAATCCTAAAACAGGGAAGATGGATGGAAGGCGAAGAGGAGTGTCTGAATGAAGCGGGACAGTTTTTTTCCCGAAAAGCACATGCCTACGCCATCATCCTCTCCTATTTCCCAATGCTCAGCCAATTAGAAGAAGTTCTATTTGGCGAGTCAAACCGAATCTTCCAACTTCTGCCTGAAGACCGTGAAGGACACATTGACCGCGAGTTGAATGTCTGGGGAACGGGCTTATCTCATGGACTCTATTTTCGATCCATGAAATCCGCGGTCACTGAAATCTTCCAGGCTCCTGAGGACCAGAGGCCGCTTGGTATAGCCGATATGGGCTGTGGAGATGGCTCTTTGCTCGAATCTTTGTGGAATGCGCTAAAGGAAGGCAACTTGATTGGTGCTGATCCTCAAAGAAACCCCATCCTGGTAGGAGCTGATTTAAACCCTGCTGCAAGAGATTCAACCCGTATGCGAATGAAGAGAGCGGGAATTGAGGCGATGGTGGTTCCCGGAGACATCTCCCATCCTGCTGAATTTGCCAAAAGGCTCCGTGGCAGGGGATTGAATCTCGTGAATCTGCTCAGTGTTCGCTCTTTCCTGGATCATGACAGGGCACTCAATGACTCTTTTTTACAAAGGTCTTCGACTGACCAAACGACCTCGGGAGCATACAGCAGGGGTGGAAAATATATAGCTCCTGCGGCGGTATATCAGGACCTGGTTGAGCATATGCGTTCATGGACTCCTTTTGTTGCCAATCACGGATTATTGGTTCTTGAACTGCACTGCCTCAATCCAGAGCTATCAAACCAAAGCCTGGGCAGGGTGGCTTCGCCTGCATATGAGGCAATTCACGGTTACTCTGATCAGTATATTTTAGAGCATGAAACCTATCTTCGGGCAATACAACAGGCGGGGCTTATACCAATAGCCGCTCACTCTCGAATCTTCCCATCCAATGCCTTACCTGTCATCAGCCTCCATCATTTCAAGGAACAGCCTGCCTGATTTCACAAAGACTTGGAGAGTTTCACGAATTCATTGGGCATTTCGGAAAGGCAATACCCATACCCAAGATAGAGCTTTTGCAATTTCAAATTGTGTCTGTCCGTATAGGTCACTGCCTCCTGAATGCCTTTTTCGAGCATCCATTCCTCACCGCGATTAAGCAGTTTCTGAGCTACACCAGATCTTCTGGAGCCTGGGGTCACAAAGGTTGTTGAGAAGAGTCCAATCTCAGGACCGTCGGCTTCCTTTTCAAGTCTCACAATGGTATGCCCCACCATCTCACCACGATCATTTTCCGCGATAAACACCTGGCCGATCACCTGGGCGGAGTCCAGGTGCCACAATACACGATGGACCAGCCAATCAATCGTATACATTGAAGAACCGCGTTCTTCTCCCAAAACCTCAACCAGAGTACTTTGCATTCGCCTGGCAATGAGTTCCACCTGATCCAAACACTCAGGTTTAAGCTCGCGAATTGAATACTTTCTCTGCATAGCTACGCTGTACCTCCCCAGGGCCTAAATCATGATAGGATTCAAACAACCTGGAATCAAATGCACCTTCCAACCCATTTTTTTCTTAGCTGGGCAGTCGCTGAGGTAAAGCCACTTTCCTTCAGAGACCGCTGGCTGGTTGCCATGACCGGAATCGCTCCCGATCTGGATGGCCTGGGAATCATCCAGGGTGTGGAATCATTTCAAAAATGGCACCATACCTTCGGCCACGCCCTGCCATCCGGGATCTGTATCCTAACGATTGCCATCCTTTTGTCCAAACAAAAATCGCTGGTCCCCTGGTTATGTTTAGGCACCTATTATTTGCATATTCTGTGCGATTTCTTCGGTTCAGGAGGGCCAGAAGGCAGTTCCTGGCCGATCCTTTTTTTCTGGCCTGTGTCTGATGTCGCCTACTACTCACCCTACCAGTGGGAACTCAACTCACCTATCAACATCACCATTACGATTCTGGCAATTCTGGCCCTAATTTTCCTCGGTGCTCGGCGTGAAAGGACTCCAATGGAGCTGTTCTCCAAAAGTTTGGATCAAAAAATAGTCGAGGTATTCAAGCGCTGGACTCCGAATTGGAGGTGAAATTCAGCCCGCTGGTTGGTAACCTGAATGAGCGTCACTTTTATGTGCGATCGCGAAAATTTTTCGTAATGCCTGAAGACACAAAGTCTAGGATAGACCCTTTAATACCCCTGGTGGTCCTGCTCGTCATTTGCTTCGTTCTGTTCTTTTCCTTTATGACGGAACAACAAGCCATGCATGTCTACCATGCTACCGCCTATCGAAATAGCCCGATGGGCTCAAGTACTGTACACAATATTCTGGTCTTTTTGAAAATTGAGGACGAAATGGATCTCGCGTTTGGAAAGGGTCGGAAACTCGCAAAAAAAACCGCAATTGGTGAAGGTTGGATTGATGTCAACTTCACGATTAACCAGCGCTTGCAAAGCCTTCAGGAGTGCATAGACCTTAAGTTCTCTAAAGAAGCGTGCCAAAAGACCCTTAAAAACGGCTTCTTCGTGATGTCACAGTGGAAGCCGGTTAGTCGATACGAAAGTAGGTAAGCTCAGAGTAGGACTCGAACCTACGACACGTCGATTAACAGTCGACTGCTCTGGGTTGAAGTTATAAGAAAAGCCGTGCCCAAAAGCACGGCCATTCTTGAAGCTCCCCGAAGTCGAAAACGACTACTCTTGTTTGAAGTTAAAAAAGGCACCGCAGAAGCGATGCCTTTTGAAGCTCCCCGAAGTCGAAAACGACTACTCTTGTTTGAAGTTAAAAAAGGCACCGCAGAAGCGATGCCTTTTGAAGCTCCCCGAAGTCGAAAACGACTACTCTTGTTTGAAGTTAAAAAAGGCACCGCAGAAGCGATGCCTTTTGAAGCTCCCCGAGTAGGACTCGAACCTACGACACGTCGATTAACAGTCGACTGCTCTACCAACTGAGCTATCAGGGAATGTGGTGTGGATTATATCAGAGGATTCCTAAAATTTCATTAGACCGCTGGATGAACTCGTTGAGTTTTTTAGGGTCGAAGTTCTTATTTGATAATTGGGCCAAATCATGTACATGCTGACATAGGAGCTCTACCTGTTTGTCCTTCTTTTCTTGCTCTAACTCATAGACCTTTTGCACTACGGGGTGCTGTGCGTTCACCACGAGAGTGTGTTCCTCCATGAGATCGGGCATTTGCTGCATCGCTGCGGAGGAAATTTCGCGAAATCTTCTCACATGCTCTGAGAGAAGAACCATTCCCGATACTTCCGCCGTCTTGAGGTGTTCCACCCGAACGGTTATTTTGTCGTTGCCTAAAGCTCGATCAAAAACTTCCTTGATGGTCTGTTCACGAGTTTTGTTGTCCTGATCAACAAGTGTTGACTCCTTTTCCTTATCCACCATCCCCTCATGAAGGTCAGAATCAATTCGTGCAAATTTCCACTCAGGATTCTTGATCTCCAGGTGCTGAATCAAATGAGAGTCGATGACCTCATCCATTACGAGGACCTCACGTCCCTCCTGCTTGAATAAATTCAGCAATGAAGCCTGAGCCTCTACGTCTGTGGCATAGAAAATCGTATTTTCATTCTTCTCTTTGTTGTCCTCTAGATATTGCTGAAATGTTTTGTATTTATCGTCATTCGCGGATCTGAAAATCAGAAATTCATTCATGCGCTCATAGAACTTCTCATCCTGCATCAGGCCAAATTTAACAAAGGGATTGATGTCTTCCCAGTATTCGTCGTATTTCTCGCGGTCCTTGCGAAAAATCTGCTTGAGCTTATCCGCAATTTTCTTAACCATATGCTGGCCGATTTTCTTGATGCGAGGATCACCCTGAAGTGCTGAGCGAGAAACATTAAGGGGGACGTCTGGGCAATCTATGACTCCCTGAAGCATGAACAAATAGGAAGGGAAGATATCCTCGATGGAATCGGATACAAACACTCGATTACAAAAGAGTTTGATTCTACCCTTGAAACTCTCAAAAGACTGCTTCACCTTATGAAAATAAAGAATACCCCTCACCTGGAAAGGAGTATCAATATTGAAGTGGAGGTGAAAAAGAGACTTTTCATGAAAAGGAAAAATATGATCCTGAAAAGTCTGATAATCCTCATCCTTCAGAGTTGTCGGCTGCTCCATCCAGATTGCCTTCTGAGTATTCGTCTGAGTACCGTTTAAGAAAATAGGAACTGGAAGGAATTCGGAATGTCTCTTGAGAACCTCCCTCAGTTCGGTCTCCTCCAGAAAGTTTTTTGAGTCGTCATTGATATGAAGGATGATCTCGGTACCATGTACTTTGAGTTCAGGAATTTCTTTGATGGTGTATTGAGTGGAACCGTCGCAAACCCAATGTACGCCGGTCTCCCCTTCCGTATAGCTTAGCGTTTTGATCTCCACCTTTTCGGCTACCATAAACGCCGAATAGAATCCTAATCCGAAATGACCAATAATTTGCTTGCTCTCATCCTTACCATGGTATTTATCAAAAAATTCCGTTGCCCCCGAAAAAGCCAGTTGGGTGATGTACTTCTTAACCTCTTCCGAGGTCATGCCAATCCCATTGTCTTTCACATGAATGGTTCCTGCGGATTTGTTGATCGCAATTTCAATCTTATAATCCACATCCTTTTGGGGTGCTTCTCCAGAAAAGCATAGATGTTGGTGTTTTGTGACGGCATCCATTGCATTGGAGACTAACTCCCTGAGAAAAATATCGTGTTCGCTATAAAGCCATTTTTTAATAATGGGAAGCATATCCTCGGCGGTTACCGAGATTTGTCCGGACACCTCCTGAACATCTTCCGTTTCCTTTGATTCTTCCATCTGGGCTGCCGCTTCTTCAGTCATCACAACTCTCTTTCACTTTTGGGTGGGTTAGGCTCACACATGAGAGCAACGTGCCAAAGTTTTGATTTCAAAATGAAACAGAGAACCACCACAAGGGGAGGCGGAATCAAAGAAGTCAGGAAACAAGGGAAACAAGGGAAACAGAGGAATCAAAGGAATCGAAAAATAATTGTGAGTCGAGAGCCGTTACGTGGTGGGAGATTGGGTTCTCAGGAGTGGCGCATGTGGGTAAATCACGACGAAGGGCGATGCAAAAGCATCGTTCGAGGAGTGATCTACCCACAGGTGTCGCTCATGGGTGCCCAAGCACCTACCTAAGTAACGGTTCTCGGCTCAAGTCAGAATCTAAATCGCCGTTCGAATCCGAATTGCACATCCCTTTCAGATTCGAAATTCTCTAAATCAAAACCACGATCAATCTTGTAATTTCTCTGGTAGATCAACCCAAGGTCATCATCAAGCTTTAGCCTGATCTTCGTCTGCCGCCGCGTAATTCCGCCCTCAAATTCACTCTCATGACTGAGTGAAAGGTCATCGGAGAGTCGAGTACCCATACGGTAACTCCGAATGCCTTTGCCGGAACTGAGGAAACCCGGTTCCAATCGAACTTCATCGAATTGAAATAATCCATGGATAAGACTTTCAAAGGGCTTTGCTAAAACTTGATCCTCCAATTGGGCTGAAAGCTGCTTGGAAAGGAGATCCCTGTCCTGGCCTTGCGCTGCCTCACCGGCCGTGTCAGGAGAACTGCGGGATATACGATCAAAGGTCTGTTGGCTGACTCCCCTTGATGCGAGTAACCGCACCAGGTCATCTCGGGTAAGGGTCTCGTCATCTGAATCCAGAGAATAACTCATCGTACCCATCGGTCCATGAATTCCCAGGAAAACGTTACGCTGGGAAACTTCTGCACTGGCTCTTAAGTTGAGATAGGTCTCAAACTTTTTACCGCTACCCTCAGCCAGCCCCATACGAAGTACATCGGAGTGAATGGTCTGATCTGAATTCCACAACAGGGATAATTTGTCCTCCAGAGAACCAAACTGGAATTCCGATGAGTCCCATAAATTTCCCCGCATGGAGAAGTCCTTGTTATGGGTGCCGAGTAAAATTCTCTGTTGGGTAGGGACAAATCGAATCAAGGAACTGGGATCAAGCTGAAAATCATTCCTCCCTAGCCTCAAGTTTCCTTCCTTAATCGCCACATGGCCATCAATCAGGGTATGGTCAGGTTTAAAGGTCAACGTGAAATCTGGGCGGGTATGCATGAGGAAGAAGTCAGATCTAAATTGAACGTCTCGCTGCGGCTGAATCTTAAGGCCGAAATCGAATGTTTCAAAATAAGGTATTTTCTTCTTTCTCGAAGGAGCTTTGATCATTTCCATTAGAGGTTCATACAGAACCATCCCCTCATCGATTCCGAGGGTGCCAAATCCAGAAATTCGACCAAGAGCACCGGTCAGGTAGGTGTTTTTCATCCTTGGCTTCTTAATTTTCAAATAAGAATTGGAAAATTCATGAGCACTGACTTCTCCCTTGAGAAGGAATCGAAATTGATCCTTGGGAAAGAGTTGGCCGGTGAGAAAGAAATCAATGTTTTCATAACTGCCATTAAACTTTTCAAAGAAGATCTCATCCCCTTTTAGTAGAGCTCTGGCTACAATTTTTGAGATCGTAACCTCTTTTCCCCCCACCAGGATTTTCATATTTTCAATATCCAAAGCGGTCTTTCCTTCGAATTTTGGTATTGGAAAGAAACCGCTGAGTCGAGCATTCACTTCAAAGGACCCCGCGGCAGATTGCACCATCTGGGGAAAAAACTCTCTTAGTACCGAAATAGGGGTACGCGGGAGGTTGATTTCTAAATCCATCTCCTTTCCTTCAAGAGGAGTGAAAGTCCAGGGATCCTGTAGAGCATAGGGTAAAAAGCCCTCTATTCTGAATGATCCTCCATCTTTTCTTAGAATCACATTTTCAATGGTGGTTCCCTCACTGTCGGTAATAATTTTTGCGCTGATACCATCCAGGTAAGCGCCTTCCCCCTCAACATCTACAGACAGATCCGTAATTTCTACACCAAGGGCTGCCCTGGGCTTTGTAAAAATGGAACTAAGCTCCAGTTCTCCCGCAATTCTTGCCTGAATAGGAATGGGGAGTGGAAGGTGAAGAAATTCCTTGAAGAGTTCCAGGGTTTGTTGAGTCCACTTTATCAAAGCCGAAGACCCGCTAAAATCTGCTTCCAAAAGCCGAATTCTTGGATCAGGAAATCTATCTAGCTCAACAACTGTCTGAGCAAAAATCCTGTCACCAGGCTCCAAACGAAGTTCAAAAGGCTTGAAATGAAGTTTGGAACCCTTTGAACCTAGTAAACTAAGTTTGGTGAACTTAAGATTCCATTCGTTTGATTCATGCAAACCCTCAAATTCAAAGGAGCCTCCCTCCAATTTTCTCGCCCAATTCGGGAAAATCGGACGATAGAGGGAAATATTCTCTTCCTTCCAATAAAGGTGAGAATTCCCCCTCTTCTGCACAAGTTCTGAGAGGGTCTGTACGGAAGAGAGAAATGGGTCCTTGAGTTCCCATTCCCCTTTTATTTTTACCTCTGAACCCTCCTTGAGAAGGGAGGCTTCATAAGATTTTCTATCCAGGGAACCCTTGAGTGTGGTCTGTGAAAATGGAATCCCAAAAGCATCCAAATGGGCAATAGTTCCTTCAACAGACGCCTCAAACTCAGGATAAAGACCAAGTTTCAAGTTACCATCCATTCTACCGCTCACGGGGAAGGTAGAAATTCCATGTCGAAAATATCCAAACTCGAATCCCTTTCCTTCAAGGTTCAGATCTCCTTTCTCCGGATCAAGATCTCCAGAAACCAGAATCTCGCCCTCCCCCAGGGGTAGAGTGAGGACACCTTCAAGGGTGGTATGCAGACCAATGCTCCTGGTTTCAAAGTTAAAGGATTCCAGGGGGAATTCTCCTAATTCAAGTTCATAAAAACGCCCTTTTGATACGACTTGTGGTCTGGAACCATCAAAGGAGAGGATCGCGTCAGCTTCTAAATTCAAACGTCCCTTAAGCGGTATTTTTTTGGCTCTTTGGTGGAGCAAATAAACCTCGTTAATGGGTACTCCATTGCATTGAACTTTGACAGTTGCCCCGGAGAAACCAACTTCACCCTGTACTTTATCTACATACCCTCCGCGATAAGATCCTCCATTTGAAAGAAACCTGACTTTCATATCAGGACCCAGTTTTTGAAGAGGAATGGATTCCAGGTTAATGTCCTGTAAAAAAACAGGAGATCCCTTAATTTCAAAACCCTCTACGACCAGTGGAGAAAAACGAATTTCCCTTGAATCCCCATTCAGTTGAATCGAAAAGTTCCCCTTTAAGCCAAGGCTTGAAGGATCCACACCCAGTTCTCCTATCATTTTGGCGATGTCGATACCCGAAGATTCCAGGGAGTATTTGTGGGGTAGAGCGGGAGTGTATTCATAAAGACCTTCGAACACAGAACCAAGGAAATTGGTTTGAAAATGCTCGATTCGAAAATCCTGGTTGGACCAGGAAGACCTCAGGTATAAGTCCTTGAACTCCAATCCCCGGTATCGGACCCTCTGGAAAAATGCCCTTCCTTCACCCTGAAGGGTGTAGAAAAGGTTTAAACCACCTGGAACCCTCACCGAAGAGGCGTGTCCGCCGGCTCTAATCTTATCTTTGGAAAACAGTAGTCTTGTCTCCACAGTCACCGCGCCCTTTGAGTGAAGCTCACGCATTCCAAAGAGTTTTCGCATGGATAAACCTCTCCCCTGAAAGGCTATCTGTCCTTCAAGATTGCTCGAGTCCAGGATCATTTCAAGGGTTATAGGGAGCTCCTCACGGACCGACCCAACCCGCTCGCCCAGGGCACGGGCAGAGACATGAATTTGAGAACCGAGCATTTTTAAATCACCATAGAAGCTGATGTCCCTATTGATGGAAAATTCTTCTTCTGTGATCCACTGCCATTGTTTGGAAAAGAAGAGATCGAGAGTTTCAAGGAACCTGAGATCAAAAAAATAGACCTCAGAGAGTTCCATGGATTTGAAGTAGGCAAGTGATGGAGTTGTAGACTCAGCCTGCGTGAAGAGAACTCCTAAATTCTTAAAGAACTCATCCAGGTTACGAATCCTCGCCCTTACATGGCCAAGCCTCGCCTGCTTGATAGTGAGTTTGCGCTGGAGCAAGTCACTGAGATCTACCCGGATGTAGAGATTCCCGATCTCAAAAACTTCCCTGGAGGAAGAATCGGATGCCACTTTGAATCCACCCAGGTAGAAGCCTTCCAGTAGACCACCTTTGAGGGTGTCGCAAGAAATCGTATAGCCGGGATAGTGGGTTTCACGAATCCATCCGACCAAAAAATCCAGAAATAGGGCGTTGAGAAGAGAAATGGATAGAAAGAAGACCCCCCCCAGGCTCACAAGGGCGACGAGGAAATACTTATATATCTCCCTCATGGAGCGCATTAAGCCGCCTTGAAATGGTCTTATTCGATCCGAATCTGCACTTTTAAAGATATCAGCCGTGCATCATGCCTTCGCAGAACTGGAGCGGAATTGATCCAGTAATGATACAAAAAATAGAAAAATATTGATAGATTTGTATACCTAAGAAGGAACTAAAAAACCACAAGGTCTCCAGGGCTAAACTCCGCGTACTCATTTGTTCGATGGTTTAAGATAGTCCCTTTTAAGAATCGAAGTTTTCAACTCCATAATGATTTCAGCAGGTAAAAAAATCCAACCATGTAGAAACCTGCTTCAGGTTAGCCTCCTCCTGGCGTTCACCTTGCTCACTCCAGCACCTCTCCCGGCTGAACAAAATAATTTATCGAAAGCCCAGAGTAGTTACCTGCTTCTCATGGAAAAGGAAGAATTTGAACTGGCGTCCAGACTGATTTCGGAGCTAAGGGCGGTCCATTCAGCAGACTCCATGGCTCCAATTCTTGCCCACTATCATTTTCACCTGGGTTTATCCAAACGAAGGTCAGGAAACTACAAGGAAGCGCTGCGCTCGCTGGAAGAAGCTCTACGCTCCGACCCACAAAACCAGGAGATCCTCCTGGCCCTTGCTGATACTTATCTTGAAAACCACCAATACCACGATGCTATTCAAGTATTTCACCTGGTCTTATCAAGGCTCAGTGAAGAGCGCCGTAGGATCATCATACGTAGGATCGCTCTTGCCTGGTCCCGCCTCGGAGAGTATCCCATAGCCATCAATGAACTCAGAGCATCTCTATTGCAATGGCCCGAGGATCCTGAAACCCTTGCGGAACTGGCTCGACTTTCCGTAAAGAGCCGATCTTACGCAGAGGCGGCGGAGTCCCTGGAGAAGCTCTCCAAAATTCAGAAGCTTTCTCCTTTGCAAACTGAGACCTACCGTCAGGCAAAGGAATCAGTACGCCTGCGGTCCAGCTATGATGAAAACTACTCAGCGAATTTTCATGTCTGGATTCAAGACCAGAAGGTGGGACATCACCGCCATGAAATTCTGCGCTACCTGGAAACGGTCTATTCAGATGTGGGATCTGTTTTTTCCTTCTACCCCAGACAGCTAACAAGAGTATCTCTCCTTAGCACCACAGACTTCCAGGGCCTTGCTCAACTACCTGAAAAAGTAATTGGGGTGAGTAGCGGGATTAGTCATGAAATCCAGATTCCGCTGGCAAGGGTTCACAACCTTGAGGACCCGAGACAGCTTAAAAACACTCTCTATCACGAGTACACTCACCAAGTCATCAGGCTTTTGACCGCAAACCACCCTTCCGTACCCGGTTGGTTTCATGAAGGTGTTGCCAGCCACTTGGAGCCATATCGAAACACCCGCCATGAGCGAAGTCTTTTACTAAAACTCTTGGCTAGCGGAGAACTAGCTGACAAAAGTAGTTTTCAGGGACCGCTTTACAAGCATTCCAACAGCTCAGATCTTTACATCCAGGCTGGGAGTGTAATTGCATTTTTAGAAGAAAGAGAGCTTCTCATTCCCCTTCTTCAAAATCTTCAAAACCTGAGAAATAATCGAGATTTTAAGGTACTGCTTATAGAATTCACCGGTTGGACCATAACCGAGCTATTTGACAAATGGAAAGGCTGGATCTCTGAGAAGTCCAGGTCTTCACTGGCAAGAGGGAGGTAGGCATATGACAGTTTCATCTATTTCAGGAGCTGGAATCAATAATTATACGCGCTCCATGCGAAAATTCATCAGGGATCCGTTTGGTCCCAATCCTCAAATCAAAGAAGGATCTAAGGGCCGCTTCAACATCATCAACAGAAAGCTTCAGTTCTTCCATGACAAGGGCGAGACGGAACCCACGAAAAATCATGTGGTTCTCGATAGAAAGGCGGGTAACAAGTTCTTTGCGAGCGTGGATGTGGAAGCAAAGTTTAGTGGAATCACCAATACATCCGTGGGCATGATCCTTAAAAAACAGGATGATAAGAACTATTACGCGGTGGAACTTGGCTCGGATAAAAACGTGCGTTTCCTGGAGTTCAAAGATGGGAATCGATCGGTCCTAAAAGTGAAGAAGATGGATGAGAGGGTTGATAAAAAATTCAATATGGCCATTGATGTACAGGGGCCTAGTATGAAGTTTCTAGTGGATGGAGAGGAAATTTTTACCGCTAAAGACAGTACTCATAAGGGCGGAGAATTCGGATTTGGAAGCTTTACAACCACAGCGAATTTCACGAATTTAGAGGTTTACAAGTAAACCTGGCTCCTGAACAAGTTTTCTAAAAACTTGTTTTGACTTCCAGGTAGGCTCCTCTCCAGAAAGTTTCGAATCCTACCTCGGAGAGGGTGTCGGTATCCGTCTTAAGCTGGTAATCATTTCTGCGGTATCCCACAGCGATTTCCATACCTTCAAGCAGATCACTCATGGATATCGGTAATTGCTGCCGATATTCCACTCCTGAGCGTAGTCCGGCTGTATCTACGCCCCCCACATGAAAGCGAGTTCCGAGAGCATGAAATCTCAGCGAACTCTTCTGTCGTGGATACCAAATTAACTCTGTACCTACAATTGGTTGGAGTGTGGTTTCCATGAGAGAAGAAATCCGACTCCCGTCCTCCAGGCGCAGATCATGATGGTTTGCCCTTATTCCGCCAAGAAGGTCCAGTTGCCCGTCCTGCCGGGAAAATAAGCTCCTACGCATATAGGTATCGAGAGTAAGGACTTCCCCTTCCATATCAGAGCCGAATCCATATAGAGTATTCTTGACCTGAAAGGCTCCATCAATTCTTGTGCTCAGAGTCATCCCCTGAAATTCTGTGACAATTGGTATTTTCCCAGGATGCCAGAGTGCCCCAACCTTGATTGTATGAGGCTCCCTTCGGCCAAATCGTCCTGACCTATTCTTACCGATTTTTCCTGAAACCCGGGTATTGGCAAATTGTGAAAAAGACACTGAATCCAGTAACTGGTACTTCTTTTTTTCTTTTCGAAAGAGACTCTGCCCCTCTTTAAAGTCCAGGGGTTTCCCATCCACTTCATCCAAAAAATAACCCCTGCGAAACTCTTGGTGATCCTCGAAATTTAAACGTAAATGATCCCTTTCCAGACGTGAGGAAAACGGCAGAACTTTGGGTGGGTCCAACAGCTTCCCGGACTTCCGATCCCAGGAACGGATAGCAGTTACTTTCCCCAATACATTGTAGTGGGTTTCGATGAATCCCCTGTGATTCTGGATTACATCCTCCTTGAGGGACTGTACATAAATTCTATGATCCGCAGGAACTCTCGCGCCTGTAAACCGATTCCAGGCCATTCTTCGGTGAATCAGACCGTCACGCGTATAATCGGTTTTGACCATATAATTACGCATCCAGCTCCAGCGGGTAATGGTCTCTTTGGAGATGTTTTCGTCAGAAAAAACCACCTTGTCCCAGTCGATCTTTTGAATGAGAAGACTTTCATCATTTACATCATATTTTTCGATCGCTTCTACTTCTTGATCGTTGAGAAGAATCTCCCCCTTTTGGTTGCCTGATTTCTTAAAAGCCTTACGGGACTTTAATCCGCCCTTCAGGTCATATTTAATGACCAGAAGATTCTCGGTATCCTCATAGCGTTCCTCCGTTATGTGATCCGTTGAAATGACCTCGGGATTTTCAATTTTTTCCCCGGTGTGCACATCCTCAAAAGTTGTAGATCGGAGTTCGTCTTTGTGATATCGCTGGATTATGCGGTAATTGAGGGTGATGCGGGTCAAAAGCAACTCACCGACCCCCAACTCAGTCCCATGGGTGAAGACGAATCGAGAGAAAAACAAAAAAAATCCGAGCGCGGTTAGCCGGAACATCACGCCTACTTTTCGTCCAGAATCAACGAAAAATGAAGGGATTTAACCGCTTCCCAGGAGTACAGATGAAATGCGATAGGTCAGAAAAGATCCCAGGTATGCTAAACCAAAGGTATAGGCTCCCATGATCACCGGCCATTTCCAGCCTCCAGTCTCCCTTCGCATAATCGCAAAAGTAGAGATACATTGGGGTGAAAAGATGAACCAGACCATCAGGGATAAACCAGTCGCGATCCCAAAGGTTGAAGCGATCCGCGAAGATAGATTTCTTTCAAACTCAGCCTCATCTCCAGATTCCTCCACAGCCAGCACAGTTCCCAGGGCAGCTACGACGATCTCGCGGGCTCCCATGCTGGGAATCAGGGCTGTAGAAATCCGCCAGTCGAATCCAAGTGGAGCGAATACTGGCTCTATGGTGCGTCCAATGCGAGCCGCGAAGCTGTATTCAACCGCTGGTTGAGAAAAATCGGCAGGAGGCTTGGGAAAGGAAACCAAGACCCAAAGAATCATCGATGAAACTAAAATCACCGATCCAGCCCTCTGGAGAAAAACTTTGGCCCGGTACCAGAGTCCAACCATTAAATTTTTAAACCGAGGAAGCCTATAGGGTGGAAGCTCCATCAGCAGCAGGCTCGGATATCCCCGCATGGCAGTCTTACGAAAGATCATTGCCATAATCAGAGCAAAGAACATCCCGCTAAGGTATAGGCCCAGCATCACCAGCGCTGGAAGAAGAAAAGGTCCCAAAATTTTATCATTGGGTATGAAAGCGGCGATCAGTAATGTATAGACAGGAATCCTCGCCGAACAGGTGGTAAGCGGAGCCACCAACATGGTAATAATTCGATCCTTTTCGTTCTCCAGGGTACGAGTAGCCATGATCCCGGGAATGGCACAGGCGTGGGAGGAGAGCAGCGGAAGAACGGCCTTACCTGGTAACCCAAATTTTCTGAGTAGACCATCCATAAGAAACGCCGCTCTACCCAGGTAACCCACATCTTCCAGTAGCAAAATGAAAAAGAAAAGAATCAAGATCTGAGGCAGGAATATAATGACATTCCCAACACCAGCCAAAATCCCATCTACTACAAATCCCCTGATATATCCTTCGGGTAAAAAGTTTGTTCCCAGGGCGCTTAACCATCCAACCAGGGATTCGATACCTCCCATCAGCGGCTCTGCCCATGAAAAAACAGCCTGAAAAATGATCAGTAAAACAAAGAGCAGGATTCCTACTCCAAAAAATGGATTCAAAAGGATCCGATCTACGCTCTCTGTCAAGGAGTCAGGACGCATGGAACTCAGCGTGACACTACTGAGAATTTCAGAAATTCTAGAGAATTTTTCTTCAATTCTGCAAAGATCGGAAAACTCTCGAATTACTTCTGGATCCAGGACGACGGAAGATTTTTTTTCAAGCAGGACTTCGACTTCCGCGGTTAAATCCGAGATTCCTTTAGCATCAACCGCTACAGTAGAAACTACGGGTACGCCAAGTTCTGCAGACAGGGCTTCAAGATCAAGGGATAGACCCCTATTAAGGGCTACATCATAGAGATTAAGCGCGACTACCAGGGGATAATTCAACCTTAGAAGTTCCATGGCCAGGTAGAGACTTCGTTCAAGATTTGTGGAATCCACCACAACAATCAAGGCGTCTGGAGTCCTTACATCCTTGGACCTTCCCAGTAGAACTCCGGAAGTGATTCTCTCGTCCATACTGAAGGAGTCGAGACTATAACTTCCCGGCAGATCAATCACTTCGAAGAGAAGGCGGCCTTCCTTTCTTACTTCGCCAGACTTTTTCTCAACCGTGACACCAGGGTAATTCCCTACCTTTTGATAGGTTCCGGTAAGCGCGTTAAAAAGGGATGTCTTTCCACAATTGGGAGATCCGGCCAGAGCCACTAAAGGTGAAACCTGGGACATTTCAGGCAGCGGGGAGAACTTCGAGCTGAATTTTTTTCGCTTCTTCACCCGACAGAGCAATGCGGGCTCCCCGGACTTCAACCAGGAAAGGTCCTTGAAACAGAGGTGCCCTATGTAAGAGCTTTACCGACTCCCCTTTGAGAAACCCAAGTCTCATAAATCTTTTGGTCAGTGACTGATCTTCCCCATTGGGATTGTCATGGTCCAGGGAAAGAATATTTCCGCTAACTCCAACGCCTAATTCCGAAAGAAGAGCGGTACCTTCAGAAAGTGATTCCTGAGTAGAGCTTTTTTCAGCATAGATCGGCATATTTAGATTTTGAAAAATTGCATCAGACATATTGCCCAACCTTCTTTTTGATTTTCAGAATTATTTTAAATTGATTTTGAGAATCATTTTCATTTATACCACCAAATTGGGAAAACTGTCAAGACTCCGGCGGCCAATACCAGGGGGTTTTGATCAGAAAAACCACCCCCTGAAACCGCGGACCAAATCTCTTATGGAGTGTAGTAAGGGGCCTTTAAATCAAGAATCATAGGTAAAGATCCCATTTCAAGCTGACGATTTCCCCATGGATCAAATCTATCTCCACTTCCCTTTTCAAATGAGAAGGTTTTCTGTTCCTTCTCATCCTTCCATAGGGTTAACGCAAGAAGCATTCCATTCACTGATATCCATCCGCTTTCACAGGAGAATCCCTTGCCTTGAATGTAAAGGCTATGATCTCTCTCTTGCACTTCATACCCCTCTCTCATGGCCCTGCGAAAAAGGGGGAGCTGATTGATGATGGATCGAAATCTCTGAATACCAAAAAGCCCTCCCGCATGAAATTTAGAACTCTTCAAACGATAATCGTAAAACCATAGTCCATGAATGGGTCTCTCCCTGGCGAGGGCCAGGATCAGCGGAATCAATTCATGCTGGAATCGGTTAGGCCAGGGAAGATTGATTTCACTGATGAATCCTCCACTCTCTGGAATGAGGTCGCGAAAACGCGCCTTAATCTCGGCGTAGTTTTCAACCGGGGATATATTGTGAACCCTGGCCGTGGAATTGAAGAAGTGTGGGTAATCAAGATAGAAATGGCGATCGATCTCAGGAGAACAACGCATCTGTACCTGAAGATCTCTTCCCCCCGCCTGGTAGTTTGAGAGAAAAAAAGGCCCCCTAAAACCAAGTGAACGGATAGATTTCTGAAAATAGGAATAGATCGAACACATCCGATCGCTCTTAAATTCATCCAAAGAATGAAATCCCCTCTCTTGGATGGCCAGGGTGAACTCTCTTAAAATAAGGGATAAAGCCTGATCACTCGACTCATGAAAGAGAGAGTTTTCATTTACCAGGCAGACATATTTCAATCCATCCCACTCAAAGAAAGGAGAGTTTCCTATCTTGAGATTCTTTAGATTTTGAATCCAATCTTCCAGTTTCGCCTGAAGCGTCTTGTGAAGGAAAAACACCTGCTTCCAACCCTGTGAAAATCCATCCGCCAGGGGATAGGACAAGAGATCCAGGTATAGACTCAACCCGCTTCTATCCATTTGATCCAAAAAAGCCTTCAATGGCTCTTTCAGGCGATCCCAACCGATTCGCTGATGGACTCGAAACAACTTGTGAAGTCGAATATGGCGAAAACCATCGTCCATTAGATCCTTGAGCAACTGCTTTCTTTCACTTTCCTGAAGTTCAAGAAACACATATTCAGCTTCCAGGTTGACCCCCAGGGGAAAAGCAGAGAAGACTTTTTCAGTCACGGTCTCGGACTCGGACTCGGACTCGGACTCGGAAACATTACGATACTGAAATCGCTGGTCAAACCCGACTAACTTTCCATCAAAGGTGACGCTTCCCACAGAACCTTTATGGCGGGAATCAAAGTCGAAGATCAGCTTAAGACCCCACCTTGAAGGAACAGAACCCAGTGAGATTCTTTCCTCCTTCCAGGCTATGGAGTCCAAAACCACGATGAGATCAGGTTGTGAAAACCTTTGAATTCTTAGAGTGAGCTTTCCCTGGTATCGAATAAGAACAGATCTCTCAGCAGGTAATCGCCTTTTGAAAAAGCACCTTAGTGACCATTGCGCTTCTCTGTCGGGCAGGTTCGTGAGAGCATAACCCTGCCCAGGGTCAATCTGCAGAGATAAGCCTCCTGAGAATGATCCGGGAATATCCAGGGCTGAAGTGATCTTGATTACTTCGGAGTCGGATTGATGCTCCTTTGCAAAACCAAATCCGCTGAGAAGAAGCGCTAACGAAAGAAAAACAATTTTGCCAGAAGCAGAAGGCAAAGGACGCCAACCCCAAGCAATACAAAGAGATTCCATTCCAGCCTTTGGGTGACTTTTTTCATTTCGCGCTGATCTTCAATCACAACCACGGACCAATCAGGCATATTTAAACGGTCCAGTACCCGTAGTGAACAAAATGACAGCAGATTTGTAGAATTCTCAGTGACTCTTAAAAATCCTCCCATGGGTTGTTGAAAGATTTGATCCATATCCGCCTCGGAGAGTTGCCACCCACCCTTTTCTGGTGAAAGGATACCCAACCCCCGCTGAACCAGAAGAACACCCCCTCTACCAGAACGAACCAGCCGACTGGAAGATTCAAACAAGGCTCCAATATCAATTCTCGACTCCATCACACCCGGGATAGAGTTTTTGCGCGAAGCCCTCACCATTTGAATCCAGGAAAAAGAAGGTCTTCCCCCCTTGCTTCCAGGAATTTGGAAGGGAGGGCTGAACCAATCTCGATTTCGATCGTAAACCCTGGTTAAATTCTTTTCCACTACCCCCAGGTAGAAGGAATTGGGACGTACCTGGGCGGTGATATTATATAATTCGGTCCACTTTTGGGCTTCGATTTGATGAATTCGAATTCCGGAAATGAACGGATCTGATTCAAAGTTATAGCGAAAATAATCCCGCAATTTACCCGGGTTAAATTCCTCTTTAGAAAGCAAATGAGCAAATCCTTCGGTCCTCCGTTTCATTTGCCGGAGTTGATCAAAAAGGGAACGAGCAACAAGAAAACTAATCTCCTTATTGTTTTTCAAGAAGAGATCTTGGAAAAAGCCTTTTTCCGCATCCATTGCCCTTTGCACAAGAAAGTGCAAAAACAACGTCCCCGCGAGGATAAAGGCAGTTGCTGGTATCAATTTCTTGAACATTTCTCTTCAACTTTTACAAAGAGAAACCGATCATGCAGAGAAGGCCAGTTAGAAGGCCCAAGGACATGCAAAATCGGCATCCCCTTCCGGAAGCCTGCCCCTTGGGACTCTTTGATCTGGACCGGGAACTACAAGACCCATTTTGGTGGTATCCTTAGGGATTCACCCGAGACCTCGAGGTTGGGCCCCATGATATGTCCAGTGTGCGAAAAAGGTCAAATGATCAAGATCAATAAACAAAATATGAAATGGGTTCGAGCGAACGCGATAAAATGCGTATGCTGCTCATTTACTCTCTATTACGCAGCCGTTTTAGCAGCGTAATAGCAGCCTGACTTCCAATTGAGCTGTGAGCCTTAGCCTTACAGTTGTGAGGTTTCTACGAAAATTCTACAGAGGACTTTTTGGTTGTCCTGTAGAATTTCTCTTCCGATCTGTACTTCTCTTCCCTGTAATTCCATTAGAAGATGCACGGTGGCTTCTCCCGCTTCATTGGTGGTCCGCAGGGCAATGTGGGGATGCCTGGCACCGGATTCGAGAATTTTACCCTGTATCAGGGGATCATTTTCGGGAAGATAGAGTTGAAACTCCAACTCTACATCTCTATAGGCGGCACGATCATCGTCGAGGAGTTGTATCGTGACTGGTACCAGGGTCATTTTACCCTGGAGGTCGATTTGATCTGGTCCTTTTAAAACAGGATCGTATTCAGTGATCTCTTCCTTATCCATCGCCTTAAATTTCGGTCCTTCAACTGCTGGCCTGGCGTGAGCAAGATATTCCCTGGAGGAATTGTTCATCTCCTTGAAAAACTTGGGCTCTCCCAGTTTACTGACTCGAACTTCAAGACCTTGAAGATAGGACTGAACAACTTCCTGGCGATATTCTTTCTTTTCTTGTATCACCGTGCGGGTTCTCAATCTCTCCAGAAACTCCAACTCCCTGCCGATCCATTCCACTGTAGACGGTTTGATTTCAACAATCTCAGGCAATTCCTCCTCAACAGGCTTCACATCCTGCAAACTCGGATCCTTACCAAGCAAAGCCTTTGTATAGGAGCGTACGACTTCATCGGGTACCGGACTGAGCTCGTTGAGAAATTTACCAAAGTCCGCTGCCTCAACTCCCTCGGGACGCTCTGCCGCATCATGAGAGATCTGGTAATCACGCAGTTTTTCAAGGAAGGTCATGGCTCGGTTTACCCAGGCCACATTGCCTGTTTTGCGGACAACCTCTTCGGGAAAGAAATCACCGGGTAGAGGACCGGTCACCAGGGGATCATATTTTTTGGATTGAGTGAGAGGGTCAATGCGAATATTCCTGGTGAAAGAATCGGTTTCAGGATCATATTTTCTGGCTTTGGACAGACTGAGAGCCTCTAGCTTCTTACTAAGTCGAGAGAGTCCATTCTCCTCGGTTCTCGGTTTCTGTTCAAAGACACGACGATGCTTTAGTCTTTCGAAAAAGACACCTGCCCGATCTTGATGAGGTACGAGAGCCCGCTGTAAAAATTCATACTGAAGAGGACGGGGCTTTTTCACAATCCCCTTCTGGTAACTCAGTACGATCTCTGATTTCAAGGGCTCCATTTCCTCTAGAAACGCGTTAAAATCTTTCTCTCCTAGCTTATGGCCATCCAGACGTGTTTCATTGAGAAAGGAATTCATGCCCTCAATGGACTTCTGGGAGCCAGCGACCTTATGGACTTCCTGCTTTCTTTCATAGGTGGTCGATTCGTCCTGCATTCTTTGTACAAGATCCTGGAAGGTCTTCTGACTTCTGGCACCATCAGGCTTTCCTGACTTGCGCGGGAAGCCTGTCACAATCACCTTACTTTCCGTGGGAGGTTTGTGAAGTTGTTCCACTTCCTGAAAGAACTCTCGAAACTCCCTCGCATTTGGGTTCTCATCCCAGGAATAATTCAGGTCCGCGGTACGGGAGGACTTTAGCTGCTCATGGAACTGATCAAGGGTAGTCCTTCCCAGAACAGGCACCACTTCACGTAATGGCTTCTCTTCCGACTTGAGATTCTGATCAAGAGTGGAAACGAAACTGGAAAAGTCCTTTTGCGCCCCTTTAGGTCCCCTGCGTAGTTCCTGGAGGTTGCGGGTTTGCTGAATTGCCGATGCCAACTTCTCTTGATCTTCATCCAGCTCATAGCGGGGATCCCCAGGATTGATGAAGGTGGGATAGTCATCCGGCGGGCCTTTTGCAGGCTGAAGGACTGCGGGGAAATAAATCTGCTCCAGCAGAACCAGGTTGTCTTCCATAACCTTCAGACGATCATCTACTACAATGATGAACTCCTTAAAGCGGGGAAGTGTTACGAATCCCGACCGAATCTTGCGAAGGTCCTTGAGCCGATCTTTGAAGGAAGCCAGTTTATCCTTGAGCCTTTCCTTAAGTCTTGCCTTGCGAAGTGGGGTACCCGCCCTTGCCAGCACCTCCTCAATCTCCAGCATCTCCTGGTGATTGCCTTCCAGAATAGAGGTCATCTGGTGCATGATCTGGCGAATTTTCTGGACTTCCTCCGAGGAAAAATCCGCCGTAACCCGTGACAGGGAGTCAAAATTCAAACAAAGGAAAAGAAGTAGAGAAAAGAGAAATTTATGGATCATTCCACATCAAATATCGTTATAAGAGGCCAATCCCTTAATGAGTCCCCCTTCCATACCTGAGATTTTATCCATAAAATAGAAGGAGACGGGAGTGCAAAATTATCTTTCGGGTCATCAAAATTCCCGAAAATGCCGACAAATTCATACAGAAACAAACGGAAAAATCACTATACAGATAAAAAATCTCAAAAAAAGCTAAACTTCTTTATTCGTGATGCCGATAGAGAAGATAAGGCTCATTATGCGTGGTGATGCCGTGGTCCCGGGATGGGGCCGATTTGCGGTAAGGTAAGGAGACTAAAATGTCAGGTGATCTAGCTTTAAGTACCGGCCTAATTTCTGGAATTGACTCAGGACAGCTGGTTGAAGCGTTAACTTCAAGGCAACTGGTACCTATTCACCGGTTAGAGCAGGATCAACACCTCCTCGGCCTTCAGAAGGAAGAATACCAGTCGGTTAATTCAGCCATGTTCGCGGTGGAAGATTCCCTGCTGGCACTTTCGCTCAATTCCACTTTCAACAGAAAAATCGCCGAGACCAGCCCCGAGGGTATTCTCTCAGCCACAGCCACTACAGACGCGAAAACCGGAATCTATGATTTCAACGTCAAACAATTGGCCCAGAACCACCAGATAGCCTCTGATCGTCAAACTTCCACCAGCGAGTCTCTCTCTACTGAAGAATCCACCATAGAGATCAACGGTAGCTCGCTGATCATTGACTCTGGTGTAACCCTGGCGGGGCTTAAAGACGCCATCAACCAGACTACCGAAGACACCAAGGTCAGCGCACGGATATTTGATAATACGCTGATTCTTGAATCCCAGGAATCGGGATTTGCCGGTGCCATTGATATTAGTGACAAAGAAGGTACACTGCTCCAGGACATCGGAGTCATCGAAAGGGGCGCTCCTCCCGGACCCACTGATCCCACTGATCCTACCGATCCCACGGGTCCTGAAGTTCCCGGTCCTGACAACCGCACCAATGTAAATCCTAATGACGTTAAGGGAGAACTCTACGAGTCCGCGACTTTTACAGGTGGTTTCGCCGCCGAGGCTGGAACCATCAGCGTTGCAGGAAATAATATTGATCTGGTGGGCGGGGAGAGCCTCCAGGCTATCGCCGATCTGATCAATGCCGAGGGAGCTTTTGGACTGAGTGCGGAGGTCAAAGATGATGCCCTAAGAATCGCCCAGGAAGGCAGCACAGTTAATCTCCTTGATATTAGCGGGGATAACGCGGAAGAGCTTGGTGGAAAGGGTGATCTCACCGCTACCAGTGACTTAACCTTTACTCCCGGCGTCGCTTTTACCGACACCACTGAGCGGCTCCGTCTCTCCAGTACCTTCAAATGGCCCAACCGCTACGGTGGTAATAATAATGGCGATCAGTTCATCGTCACGGATGCCTCTCGTAACGGTGACGGCATGGGTGACATTTTTAACGATGACATCATTGATATCGCGGGCCAGAAATTCCGCCTGGACGGAGCGCCGGTATCTACAACCCGCGAAAGAACCCATGTCTACTTGAAAAACCTGGATGGTTCCGCGATCACCCAGGATCTCTCCCAGACCCTGGATCAGGCACTCAATTACTCGGTCACCGCTTCAGACGTCGAGGTTGCCAATACCACCCTCACCATAAATGGCACTGATATTGATTTCGCCACCGCGAAGACTTTGGATGAAGTGATCACTTCAATCAACAGCGCGGGCATCTCGGGAGTTACCGCCAATAATAACGGAGGGAAACTGGAATTCGCCTCCGAAGGGGAACTGGATCTGGGCGGAACGGCTCTACCGGCCCTGGGCAACTTCACCACTGTCGGTAACGAACCCGATAGCCTTTCCTCCACCACAGGCTTTCTCACTACCGAAGATCAGACCATCTCCGTAAATGATGTGGATATTCTCATCGGGGCCTTTTCCACACTTGAAGACATCAACGAGGCCATAAACGACAAATCCGATGAAACCGGTGTCACCGGATTTCTGCAGGACGGTGATATTTTCTTCAATACCTCTATAGGTCGGATCGACATTGGGGATGTTGACGGAACCATCGCCCGTGAAATTGAAATGGATCAAAATACACCCGAAGCGCCTGAGATAGAGGATCCGCCCCCGGACCCTGATCCCGACCCGGATCCTGATCCCGATCCCGAGCCGGAAATCCAGTACCGCCCTAAAAATGTTCTTCAGGCGGCCCAGGATGCCGTTTTCACGGTGGATAATCTTGAAGTGCGAAGAAGTTCAAACCAGGTGGATGATCTCATCGATGAGGTTAAGATCAACCTGGAGAGCGTAGGAGTGACCGAACTTGAGATCAAACATGATACTGAGGATGTACAAGCTAAGATCGAGGACTTTACTGAAAAGTACAACACAGCAATAGAACTGATCTATAACAAGCTCAACGCGGAAAAGGACTTCAAGCTCAAGGGATTGACCAAGGAAGAGCTTGAGACGATGGACTCTGATGAAATTGAGAAAAGGGAATCTGCGCTCAGGACTCAGGCCCTGGTACGTGACCCCATCCTACAGAGATCCTATAACATGCTGCGCAGTATGTCCTTTACCACGGTGGACTCGGAAGGTTCCTTTGGGATCCTCGCGGAAATCGGAATCAGCACCGGTAAGATCGGTTCCAATAAAGATGAAACCAAAGTTGGAAAGCTTCAGATTTTCGATCCCGGTAAACTTGAAAATGCACTGGAAACCAACATGGAGAGTGTCAGACTTCTCTTTGCCCGCGAGGGACAGGAAGACGATCCTGATAGAAAATTCGGGCTCGCTGAGCGCTTCAAGGAAAGTATTCGAGAATTTACCAGCTTTAATGGTTTCCTGACCAGAAAAGCCGGGAGAGCGGATACGGCCAGTTTTTCTACCATCGATACCCAAATCGCTACAATGCAGGCGGATATCATATTTAAGAATCGTAATCTTCTCAAATACCAGGAGTCTTTGTTTCAACAGTTTACGAACATGGAAACGACTTTGGCGAAGTTACAAGACCAATCGCAGCAGCTTCTCGCACAGAATACCGGAGGATTTTAGGGAACTTTATTGGAGAAATGCTCCTTTCCAATGGTAACCTGAACCGTTTTCTGGTGAGATCACGAAAAAGATACTATGGAGATCTACATAAACGCGGAGAGGGCTCAGTTAGACGTAGCTGATTTGCTAAACTTTGGGCAGCTGATCCAAAAGATTGAAACCGACGTTCTGGGACCAAGGGGCGAGGTACTCACGCAGATCCAGCTCAATGATCGAGACCTCGATGAAGCCGCCGAATTAGATCACCAGAATCTACCGCTCTCCAGAATCCAGAAGTTGATCATCAAGAGCACAACCCCAACCATGTTGGTACTGGAAGCACTGGGAGACGCACCGACCATCCTCAGTGAAATGGTTAAAGTTCTGGATGAAGTCCTGGGTTCTTTTGAGGACTCCCAGGATAGCAAAGGCTACCAGGAATTCGTCATTGTCACAGACGGCCTGAGCTGGTTTACCACGATCTATAGCCGCTCCATGGCCATTTTTCAGGATTTAATTCTACAGCAGGATCTACACCAATCTCCGTTCATCCTTGAGAGTCAAAAACTTTCCAAAACCATCGAAGAGATTCTCGATTGCCAGAGTTCCAAAGACCGTACAACATTTCTGGACTTACTGGAGTACGAGTTGAAACCCTCCCTGGAAGTCCTTTCCAGGGAAGTTGTTACCTTCCGCGAAGCATTGGTTTCCAATCCTTAAATCATGAGTATCGATCTTGATTACCTGATGGAGTGCTCTCCACACCTGCATAAGATACTCATCAATAAGGAGTTTCAAGACAGTCGAATCAATGATGTAGTTCCGGCTACCACCAGGTCCGGACTTCCCAATCTCATATTGAAGCATCCCAGGGGTGAGTTAACCCTGCACTCGGGCTATCCCGACAAAGAAGCCAAAAAAATCTATGAAAAGGCAAATATTAAGGAAAGGTCGTTGACCATCTGCTTTGGCCTGGGGCTTGGATATCACCTGGATTACTTTCTTGAACACCATCCCCATGAGGATGTTGTGATCGTGGAACCAACCTATGCAATTTTAGCCCAGGCTGTGCAGCACAGAGATTTATCCCCTTACTTCAAAAATTCAAGGTTCAAATTTCTCATCAGCGCTGATCCAGACCAAACCGGGCAGGCTCTGTGCGAATTTTATAATTTCTACCAGTATTCAGGCGTGCAGGTACTGGAGTTACCCTCCTACCTGACTCTCTTTGGCGCTGAGTGGGAACGAATGAAATCCCATTTCACACAGGCCATCTCCAAGTACACGGTCAACACCATTACAATCATGGAGTCGGAGGGTGATTTCACCGACAACTGCATGAAAAACGTGCCGCATTTCGGCAAATACCCCTGGGCAAGGCATCTCTTCGATCAGTTTCAGGGAATTCCCGTAGTCATCATTTCAGCGGGTCCTTCCCTTCATCTCCAATTTGACCTTTTACGAGAAATTCGAAATAGAGCATTGCTAATCTGCGTGGATACCGCCTTTCCAATACTCAAGCGACAGGGAATCACCCCTCATATTGTATGTACTGCCGACCCTACCTCGGGAAACTTTATTCACCTTAAGAACATGGATGTCTCCGATGTGTACGTGGTAGCGGAACCCATGACTTATTACGAGATTTTGGAATTAGAGGGCCTGAGGGCTTTCTTTACCAACTTCGACGGCTATTACGCGAAGTATTTCACCCAGTTTGCCAGTGGACCGGAGGCTCTTTTAAGTTGGGGGTCCATCGCCAGCACCTGTTTTGACCTGGCTCGGAAAATCGGCTCCAACCCCATCATTTTCGTAGGTCAGGATCTTTCCTATTCAGACTTTCTTTACCATTGCCCGGGATCAAGATTCGATGATGGCTATACAAGCTATTTAGAAAGTGCTGATCGAAGGTACTTATATACCTCCTACCAAAGTTTTCATATCCAAAGACTACTGGAATACAACATTTTTCCCGAACCGGATATTTATGGAAAGACTGTTTTCTGTCAGAAGAATCACCGACTTTATGCCAAGTGGTTCCATGACGAATTCGCCAGATCCTCTCAATTGATCATCAATGCCTCGGAGCGGGGAATCGTGCGGGAGAACTGTAGACAAATGCGTTTTAAGGATGTCTGTGAACAAATTCTTACCCGTGAGTTGCCTATTGAGCAAAAACTCGCCGAACTCTATAACAGACCATCCGATTATAATTATCAAGCACTCCTGACTGACATTGACTCGAAGCTCAATACCCTTAATGAGGCCGGCAAAACAGCCAAAAAACTTCAGCAGGAATGTGAGGATTTACTACAGAGCAAGGACGAAGTGGAAACAGATTCCGGAAAAGTAAAAGTAAGGAATTCCTTTAATCTCCTGACGAGTCAGTCTAATTGCGGAATTGAGGATAAATTCATCCTGGACTGGATTGACCATGAAAACCAAAAGGCGGAGATGTTTTTCAAGCGTGAAATTGGTAAACTTGTGGGGCAGGTCCTCTCAGCTGAACTCATAGAGACGACAGCGAATTTTTACTATAATTTCATGGAATCCAGATTTAGCTGTTTTGAAAATTTAGGCGCGCATCTTATGGTCGCGAAGGAGGGTTGTCTCAACTCGATGGGTGAAAAATGGGAGCAAACCGCTTCTTGAGGAGAATCTATGGCTAATCCGTATCAAAGTCAGATGAATCAGTACAAGCGGATGAAGTTCGAGACCGCCAGTCCTGAGATGCTGATCTTGATGCTTTATGATGGAGCCATCAAGAACATCATTCAAGCCCAGTCCATGATCTATGATAAAAACCAGATTGAGGTCTGTAGTAATGCCTTGATCAAGGCTCAGAATATCATTACCGAGTTAATGGTTTCCCTCAACTTTGATATCGGGGGAGACATTGCTAAGAATCTCTTCAATATCTATGAATACGTCAATTACACCCTTGCTCAGGCCAATATAAATAAAAATGATGATAATCTTGAGGTTGTGCTCCAAATGCTCAAAGACCTGCGGGGCACGTGGCAGGAAGTCATTAAGATCAACAAGGAAAAATACCCCGATGGGATTCCCGAACCGGCTGCTCCCCCAAAATCGGAAGCAGCACCCAAATTAAGCCCTGGTCCTGCCCCGGCGACCATTGCGGCTCAACCTGCACCTGCCGCACCGCCCGCGCCCTCACCTGCACCTATCTCCGAGACCCAGGCTGAGACCCCCATCCAGCGTTCTGCTGAAACACCAGAAACTCCAGCTTCTAAACCCATCGCCCAGCCAGGTACCCCTGCCCAACCAGCAGCAAAAACTCCTACCGCGGCCAATGCTCAAACCAATCGCTTCAAACAAATCTACGGGAAGAATATTCCTCGTAAGGTCTAGGTTTCAGTCATGGTCCTACCCGGGCTCGTAACTCTCCAACCTTATCATCTTCAGGAAATACTGGAACTAGAGTCTCATATCCAGCAATATTCCAAAAATGAAATTGACCCGGTCTCAAAAAGAGAAATTCTACGCCAGTTTCTCGATTGGGCAGGACAAGGTCAGTGTATTTCCCAGGGCCTGGAAGACGCTGATGGTAAGCTCATAGCTTATTTTTTCCTACTAATGGACCCAGAGTTAATCCAGACTTTCTTCAATCCAAAAGAAACCGATCTGAAACGTTGCGCTTACCTGGCCCAAATCGTGGTGAAGCCAGGCAGCCAGTCCGCCGGCATAGGGTCCAAACTCATGGACCTGATCGAGGAGTCTGCTCGCAACGCGGGAAAAGACAAACTCCTTTTGGAGGTTCATTCCCAGGCCAAAGCCTTTCGCTGGTACCAGCATAGAAATTACCAGGAAATCTGCTCCCAGGTTTTTATGAGTAAGAAGTTATAACCGAGAATTGAATTCCAGGGAGCCCCCACAGAACTATCGGAAAAGTACGGGAACTTTTTCGCTTCTGTCTTTATGATAGTCGATTTTAATGAGGGTAAATCAGGAGCACAAACTCTCCCTTTGGTAAATCTTTTACTGCCCTGGCTATCTCTAGAATGGGACCTTCAAAGATCTTTTGATCCGCGGTAGTCAGTTTATATCCAAATACAACCTTCCAATGGGGAAGGATGTGTTGTAAATCCTCAAGCAGAGAATTTCTTCTATAGGGGGTTTCCATAAGAAAGGTAGGAGTTTCCTGCTTAGCTATCTCACGAATAACCCTTCTTCTTAGCTCTGTCTTTGGGGGAAGAAATCCTTGCATAGAAAAGCTCTTGAGCCGCGATGGAAAATACATCATCAGGGCACCGAGTGAAGTGACGCCAGGAATCCTCTCAACTCTGAAACCTTTTAGACAGGGTTGTATTAAAGACCCGGGATCTTCAAATAACGGAGAACCAGCACCGGAAATATAGGACGCTTCTGAAATGCGTGGAAAAACCTCACTGCGTAAATACTCAAGATCCTCAGCAGATACATTCTCATCCACAGCAAAGAGATAGGCCTCCTTGCGCAGCGGTTCAAATTCACCTTCGTAAAATCTTCTTCCCAGTTCCTTGAGAAGTTTTCTAGCAGGTTTTAACTCCTCGGCTATCAATACGGGTGTGGATTTAAGAAGCGCATGGGCTCTCAAGGTCAGGTCCTGCGAGTTTCCAATACCAATCGTTACGAAGTAAAAGGGCTTAGCGGGCAAAAAGTGCCTCCGTAAACTCTTGCGGATGAAAATTACGTAGATCTTCGAGGGATTCCCCAACACCGATGAAACGTACGGGAATCTTCATTTCCCTATGAATAGCCAACAGCGATCCTCCTTTTGGGGTACCGTCAAGCTTGGTCATTACCATACCGGTCAATCCCACAGCTTCATGAAAAACCCTGGCTTGCTGAATAGCGTTTTGCCCGGTGGTCGCGTCCACAACCAGTAAAGTCTCATGGGGTGCACCTGGGCAGTTTTTGGAGATCACACGGGATATTTTTTTCATCTCTTCCATCAGGTTTAATTTGGTGTGAAGCCTTCCAGCCGTATCCACCAATAGCAGATCAATTTTCTTTTCCCGAGCCTCCTTCAATCCTTCAAATGCGACACTGGCCGGATCCTGACCTTCAGAGCCTATCACCACGGGAATTCCCAATCTTTCCCCCCAGACGCCTAATTGCTCTGTTGCACCCGCTCGAAAGGTATCTCCGGCAACCAACATACATTTTTTACCCAGCGTCCCAAACAGGTGAGCCAGCTTGGCGGTTGTTGTAGTCTTCCCAACTCCATTGATTCCAGCGATCAGGATTACGGCGAAGGAATCCACAGGGAGGTTTAAGGGTGCCAGGGAATCTTGAAACTCCTCCAAAATAGCATCTCTGAGAACTCTTTCGACTTCCTCGGGACCTGCTATTGCCCCCTCCCTCAATTTCTCGATGAACTCGGTAGTAACCGCTACCCCAAGATCTCCTTCCAGCAATAACTCTTCGAATTCCTCCAAGCTTTCTTCGGACACCCCAGATTTGAACAAAGAAGAAATTCTCGAAACCCAGCTTGTTCGGGTGCGCTCCAATCCAGCCTGGAGACGCTCCTCCCAGAGTTCGCTATCCTTCCCCTCATCATCCAGCACCACGCTAGAGGACTTGGGACTTTCAAGCTCTTCTATAAGTTCATCCGCTAATCGGTCAGATTTTTTTCGAAACAAGTTACTGAACATAGGTTTCCCCTCGGTTTAGACGACGTACAACATCAATCATATCCCGCTCTAACGGGGATCTAACAAAAATAGGCTCCCCATTGATTGGATGGGTAAATTTTATGGAGAAGGCATGAAGTTGCAAGCGCTGCACCCATTTGGAAATTGGCCTGCCAGCATATTCCAGGTCATGTAAAATCGGCATTCCCCTGGATTTCAAATGTACGCGAATCTGATGTGTGCGCCCTGTCAGAGGCTCCAGCCTGATAAAATGGAATCGATCCCAGCTCCTGATTACCTTGAACCTGGTCCAGGAATCCCGCCCCTTTGGATCCACCTGACGCAAATGACGTTTTTTAGGGTGTCGACCCAGGGGAAGCTGGATTTCTCCCTCTAACTGATCAAGTCTTCCATAAGAAAGAGCGAAATAAACCTTTTTGATCTCCCTTCTCGCAAAGGCATCCTGCAGTGCTCGGTGTGCCCGGTCGGTGCGCGCTATGAGCATGACTCCACTTGTTTCTCGATCAAGACGATGAACGATGCCCGGCCTCAGGACCCCATTGATGGAACTCAATGCCCTGCCCAGATGGAGCAGTCCATGTACAAGGGTATTCTTTTGCCCGGGGTGATTGGGATGGGAAAGAATCCCGGCAGGTTTGTGTACAGCCATAATTTCTTCATCTTCGTATAGAACCCTCAATCCGACATCATGAGGCTCCATTTCAAGCTCAACTGGTTCTGGGAATTGAATCTCAATTAAGTCTCCGGGTAAGACTTTGAGATTTTTCTTAGAAACAGAATGAGCATTACAGATCACACTCCCGTTCATAATCAAGGACTGGAGATAAGACCTCGAATAATCCGGCAGTAGGGAGGAAAGCACAGTATCAATTCTACCGGGGATCTCAACACTGAATTGAATTATTGAACCAGGGGTTTCAACCATGCCCTGTGGCTTTCCTTCAGGAGTTTATCCTGGATCTTCTGAGTAAGTATAGGTGAAAAACTACTCCGAAAATAATGCCTATGATCGCAATGGTTTGTGAGGTCCAGAGCCCCTCGATACCCAGGATATGGCCACGGTTATCTCCCCGAATTAACTCGATAAGAAATCGAAAAGTACCATATACATAGAAGTATACTGCAACGGTCAATCCCGGGATTTTAAATCTCCTATAAACTTGGTATAGAAATAAAGAAATCAGTAAATTTCCCGCAAAAGCATAGAGTTGAGTCGGGTGCCGAATCCCATCCAGGTGGGGAAAATGAACACCCAATGCGCTAAGAGCTGAATTTTCTGGGATTAACATCCCATAGCAGCATCCATAAAAGAAGCATCCAAGCCTACCTATCGCGTGACCAAAACAAACTGAAATGGAAGCGATATCACACATGGGAAGAAGGTCTTGTTTCTTATATAGCCAATAACCTACGCCTCCCAAGACTCCCCCGGCGAGCCCCCCGTAAAAAACAAGTCCACCCTTCCATACCTTAAAGACTTCAATGGGAGTTGCCGCAAATTGGTCCCAGTAAACCCATACATAGGTAGTTCTGGCTCCCAGAAGTCCGCATAAAATAGAGAAAATTCCAAGATTTAGGATGGTTTCTTCATCAAAGCCTCTTCGTGTACCCAACATCACGGCACCCTGGACGCCGCAATAAAAAGCTATAGCCAGAATTACCCCGTAGGTATAAATCTGAAAGCTGCCTATTTCAAATAGGATTGGGTACAATTCAGCACTCCCTTTCGCTGTCTTCACCTGTTCTTAGTTCAATCAACATATCTAGAAGAATCAGAGCTACGCCAAGATTGATCACAATATCAGCAAAGTTAAATACTGGCCATCGAAAATCACGGTAGTAGAGCAGGACATAATCAATAACATACCCATACATGACTCTATCGATCATATTTCCCAACGCACCTGCGAGAATCAGTACAAGAGACCAGCAGATCCGGCGATCTTCACGATGATAAATAGCCAGATAAAAGAGGATGAAGGCGCCTGTAACCAGAGCCATCAGAATAAAGAGCGAGCCAAAGCCCTCCAGAAGACCAAACGCGGCACCCTCATTATGAACTAATGTCAAAGTGGCAAATCCTGGAATCAGCTCTATACTTCGGTTATTTGCCAGCAGGTTAGAAAAAGTTCCCTTGAGCCAATAATCCGCACCCAAGCATACCCAGAACACTATAAACATTGGGCAGTTCTTAAGAACATAGGGGGCTGATCGCAGACACAGAAAAGGCAGGTGAACAAGGCCAACCAGAATGGAAAAAAGGTACCATCTCCCCCAGATCCATCCCTCCCGCAGCCCGAAAGGAACCTCTATTTTTTCTTGTCTTTCATACACTTTCATAAAAAGGGCACCAATATATCACTTCGCGAGAAATCGGTAGGTCAATAAAAATCGATCCAACTGGGTAGCAAGATCCTGATAAACCTGCTTTTCCTGGGATGAAGACAATTCGGCCATTTTCTTTACAGCCTCCCGAACCGGGTCCATCCTGCGCTCCACAATTCCCCTGAGCATCAATACCTCACATAGATAGGGAATCAGCCCCGGGCGGGTTCCTGCCTGCCTCAAAACCCTCTCTGCCTCCACAAATCTTCCCACTGACTGGTAGAGCAGTGCCAGCTTGAGTGAGGATTCAAGGTCTCCAGGGGCTCGATCATTCACCTCACGGTAGATTCGTTCTAAAATTTCAAAGGCCTTTGAGTTTGGAAGAATGAGCGGAATGGTAAGACCTGATACCAATTCCTGTGCCGCTTCAAAATCACCCTGGTGGAAATGGATGTGGGCTTTCATGAGTTTCCAAGTGGGAGCATATTCACTTCTCTCAGGAAGCGCCCGCATCAGCGCCACAAGATCTACATACTCCCCCTGTACAAAGTTGATCAGGGTTAAAGCATAGAAAGCCTCAAACAAGTCAATTCTCTCAGAGAGAGTGCTAATCAGTGATTTCTTAGCCTTCCCCAAGTCCGCAGACTCCAGGAAACCCAGAGCCTGAGAAAACATATCGGAAGCAAGGGCCTCCCGCTGCTGCTTCTCCTCGGTACTCTCCAAGAGTTGACGCCTGGCAAACTGATCACGGCTCTCAAGGTACTTCTGAGCAGGAGATTCACGCCTTTGCAGGTAAAGATCGTAGGAACTCTTTACTTTTTTGGGGTCCTTTAATGCCAGGGCTCGGTCCACCAGTTTCCAGCTTCGTAGATAATCTGCCTTTCTTCTGAGCGGAATGGACTGAAGGGGTTCAGTGCGAGCAACTTCCAGAGTCCTTTGAAGCTTGAGAAAATCAAGCTGCGCCTTAGGTGCGGGACGCACCTTGTACGGGATTTTGCGAGGAGGTTCCAGTACAACTGCCCCCCTTTTATAGCGGTCGATAAGATCTAGATATCGGTACCCCGCCCTGGAAAGCAGTCCCCTGCCCATGTTAATCCACTCTTCCTTTTCCTGAAGAATTCCCAATTTAAAGAGGACCTGGCCATGCAAGACAAGCAGACGGTCACTAAAGGGAGACTTTCGATCTTGAAAGGTGGGTGTAATCTGTTCCAAAATATCTAAGGCATCCTCTTCTTTATGAGTATGCAGTTTGAGCAGAGCGTATTGATAGATAGCCCACTCATCAGCGGGATTGAATTCGAAGCGCTTTAGAAAATCTTCAGAAAATTCCTTGAGCAGAGTCGAGTAATCTATCAAAGCCGAAACTTTTTTCATCTTCTCCCAATAGAGAACACATTCATCGATTCTGCCTCGGCGAAACTCAATTTCCGATAGAGAATTCATGGCTCGGTAGTCCAGGGGGTTCCGATCCAGTGCGCTGCTAAAATACTCTGCCGCCAGATCTTCTCGATCCAGGAGCAGGTGCAGATAACCAAGAACGTGCATGAGTTCAAGATTTTCAGGGTCCTGCTGAAGTCGGTTTCTAAGGCGTTCCGCCACTTGAAAGGTGCGCCCTGAGCGAATTTCATCCAATGAATTCCGCAGGGAGGACTGAGTGACGCTGCGAGTTTTGAAACGAGGAAATGAGCGTTCCAAATATTTACCAAGATCAGGCATCATCCCGATCTCAAATCTTTGAGACTCCCTCAGACCCTTGAGTATATCTCTGGCGAAATTCTGAATATCTGGATTGTCTTTACCATATTGTACGGCTTTCCTGAGAGCCTCCTCACCCTTGACTACTTCCCCCAGGTATAGATGGGATACACCCCTAAAAAGTGAAGCCCTTGACCAGGGATATCCCGCGGTTTGGGCATCCTGAAATTTATGCAGAGCAAAGCGATAAAGTCGGGTTTGGAAATAAACCATTCCCAATCTATAGTGATGTTCTGAGTATTGAGGCTCTTTCTCAATAGCCTCCTGGTAAAATGTTACTGCTTTTTGGTACTCGGATTTTTGATAGTGGTACCAACCCCATGCGCCAAGTAGTTGATGATTACCGGACGCAAATGATTCCATAAATTCCAAAACAGATAGGGTTTCCTCGAATCGATGTGCGATGGAAAGGTAATAGGTCTTAGCCGCAAGGGAAGGAATGTGCCTGGGATCTATTTCGAGGGCTCTGCCATAGTAGAACCTTGCCAGGATCGACAACCCCATTTCTCGGTATGCGCGTGCCAGTAGATACCACACCTCTAGCACATTGCTATGTTCAGATAATAATCCACGGAAATAGCGGATCAATTTCTTATGTTCTCCAGTAGCGAGCCATTTCTGCCCAATGGAAATGATCTCTCCGAGTTCAAGAATCTCATCTCTCTCATCAACGTCCAGGGTCTGAAAAAACTCATCACGCTTCTTACGTACGGGGTCTTCCTCGGCTATGGCGTCTACGGCCTGCTGGGCGAAGATTTTATCAATCCAGCCCAAAGCCTCCTTTTGAATTTTCGAACCCTCAACTGCATGTTCAGCGGCCCTGCGAAACCTGGCCAGAGCTCTATCGAGATTTTTCAATTCCACATGAATCTCACCCATTCGGAAATAAGACACATCATCGCGGGGATTCTTGCGCACAGACTCCTCAAACAATTTCAGGGCCCGCGGGTAGAGTTTTTCTCGAAAGAGAATTTCACCCTTCCTTCTGAGCAAGAGGGAATGAAGCCTTTCAAACGCGCTTCTTGTATCCGCGAGCTTGCCTGCCTTAACCAGGATTCCGCTCTTTACTTCTTGAACCATTCTGGCTTGAAAACCAGAAATCAGAACCCTCAAGGTATTAAGCGCTTTGTTTGTGCTCTTCAGAGTTGATTCGTATTTACGAGTCTCAAGAAATATCTTGTTCTTGTTAAACACGAAAGCAAAGTTTCCGGGAAAGCGCTTTTCAAGCTCCAGAAATCCATTGAATGCCAGAACTTTTTTCCCCTCCTGAAACCGAACTATGCCTAAAAGATTTTCAACCTCAGAAAGTCTTTTCTCCAAAGGAAATAATTTGGACCTGTCAGCCTTCTTGCTTAAACTCTGTCCAACCAACCTTTTAAGTGCTGAAACCAATTTGAGCAGCAGATTCTCAGCCATGGAAAGATTTCCAAGTCTGACTTGTAATCTGGCGGACCATCTCAGGGCTAACAACCGGGTCTGAGAGTCAGCCGCCCGCTCTCTCACAAGCCGAAGTCTCTGGGCTGCTGCCTGAAAATCTCCCAGGTGCTCGTAGAGAAGAGCCAGACTGAATAAAAGATGGAGATTAAAAGGTTCAGACTTCTCCATGATTTCAAGCTGCTCAGCAGATTTCTGATAATTGCCGACAAGAAAGTACTTTCGCGCATATTCACTTCGAGGACGAGGGAAGACTTCCCACTTTGGCTCATACTTCAAAGCATGGAATATGGGAAGACGCAAAACATCATAGGGATCATCCTCTAGAAGCTGGTTTTGCTTGATCACATCACAAGGCCAAAGCTTCTCCGGGGAGGAGCCTGTCAGATCCCAGTAGTTTAAAACCATCATGGACCACAGCTCTGTGGTAATAGGCACCCTGGAAAGAAGCTCGACATAACCAGGCTCCCTGGGTTTGGCTTTGAGTTTTTTATACTCCTGCTCAAAATTCTGAGCAAAGATTCCAACCGAAACTATCCAGAATAGAATCCAAAAAGGGATAAACTTTATAAAGACTCGCCAGCACATACCAACAATCCAGGAACAAAAGGAAATAATTGAGCCCGGAACTACCCCTATTTATCGACAAAAATCAACCTAAAAACGATATTTTGTACGGTTTGAGTAAGACAATTCCATTCATCCAAAGCAATTATACAAACCATATCCAAAGCAGCGCCCAAGTACACGTCCTGGAGAACGCATCTAATCTCTTCCTATAGGGCATTTCAGTTCAAAAGACCAAAAGTGGCTATTTTGAGCCATTGCATAGGGTGTTTAGATCTTTCTGGTGTTAACATATCGCCGTTTTCCTAGATTTGAAATGGCATGTAGGATCGCCAGATCGGTTATGTACCCATGATATGGTCTTGGATTTTCTTGAATCGGTTGTTCTTGGCGGTGTGGGTACTGCTGCTCTATTTGAAGGAGATTTATCATGAAAAATATCTGCATTATCAGCCTTATAGTCTGGGTCTTTCTACCCCTCTTCAATCCAGCCTTCACTTCACCAGATAAGGTAAATCTATTGGATCTTGTCAGGCGGGTTGGGGTATTGGAACAGGAAAATAAGGAACTCAAAGAACTTTTATCCAAAGTTCTCAGAAATGAGATTGCTAAATCTGAGGCCGTTCTTGAGACACAAGATCAAAATTTACAGGCACGAGGGATTCAAACCAACCATGACTACAGCTTTATGATGCTGGATCACACTACCAGAGTCAACCAAAAGCAAAAAACTCTCCTGGAGCATAAACAAGGCGGATTTCTGGATCAAAAGAGTATTTACATTGGTGGCTCCATAACTCCGATCATGAATTACCAGAAATCAAATACCGATTCCAAATTTGGTTACTTGATGCGGCATCCAACTTCCAATAACCAGCTAGGCAAGAATGTATCTGAAGCGGTACTGCATTCAGCGGAATTGAACTTCACCGCGAACCTCTCGGATCGAATCAGTGCTTATGCCGAATTTCTTTATGACCCAGAGCAGAGCTTTGGCCAGGGAACAATTACTGCTCTCGCCCGTAACCAGGTTCAATTGCGCAAGGGATATCTCCTTTATGGAGATTTGGAAAGTTCTCCCTATTATGCTTCTATCGGTAAGATGGCCGTACCTTTCGGGCTCACGGATACCGTTAATCCATTCACTTCATCCACGGTTTGGCATGCGTTCGGCGGGTTATCTTACGGAGCGCTTCTAGGCTATTCAAAAGATCGATGGAACCTCAGCTTTGACGCAATTCAGGGTGGTTCTCAGTTTCGGGCGGCAAATGTCCCCGTAAATGCTAGCAGTGTACCCAGTCGACTCAACAACCTCTCTTTTGACATCAATTACACCAAACCTTACGGCGAGAAAAAATCCATGCTCCTGGGGGCTTCTTATTTAAAGGGCAGTGCTTACTGTCAGGGATTTCCAGTGGTTCACTTCAATCCTTGTTCCGATCATAACCCTGCGTATGCCGTTTACACTCAGCTAAAGACTGGGAGTCGGTTGTTTCAAGCTGAGTTTGCTGAGACCCTGGATGAATGGCCCGGTACATTCAACCGCAATCCTCCCTTGAATCGATTCGCGGCCTCCAAGGTGCGATCTTTCCAGGTCGGTGTACGGGATCGTCGTTGGTGGAAGGATAAACCGGTGGACGTTTCCCTTGAGTTTAGCAGGTTCGTGGCTGGTGATGATGGCTCGCCCTGGGAGCGACAGGATCAGATTGTCCTGGGAGCGGCACACCACCTCACCAGTTCAGTAAAGCTTTTTAGCGAATTGATTCGGGTTTCGGGGTATGCACCTCTGAATTTTATCAGCGGAGGGCATATTCCCGCTCAGCCAGGACTGACACATAGTGCTCGGGACGCTCGAAGCACCGTTCTATTGATGGGTGTGGACGCCGCTTTTTAGAAAAAATACCCCCATTTTTTTTGATCTGGATGGTTTACTGCGAAGGATAGAAAGGGGACAGTCCGGTAAAGGGGGCAAAAACCAGTGTGACCCCTTTTCTTCGCTCAGCCAGAACTGACACATAGTGATCGGAAATCTTGAAGCATCATTCTCTTGCTGCGTGTAGACGCCGCTGTTTAGAAAAATTCCCCCATTTTTCTTGATCAGGATGGTTTACTGCAAAGGGTCGCCCGTGCTTTTGAAAACATAGACTTATGATGCATCTATGTAGATTTCCGTCATATTTGCTTCTTTTTTATCTTGTTTGTCCCTGGCTTTTCTCTTCCGAGGACTTCACGATTCTGAAAGAGGCTCACTCCAGGGTCAGACTTCTTGCAGAACATGACGGACTTTCAGCGGGCTCTTCTTCAAAACTCGCCCTTCAGATTTTGCTTGAGGAGGGCTGGCATGCTTATTGGCGAAACCCGGGAGACTCCGGAGCAGCGCCCATCGTGGAATGGCAGCTGCCTAAAGGGTACCAGGTTTCAGACCTAAACTACCCCTTGCCGCACAGAATCGAGATGGGACAGCTCACGGCAATTGGCTATGAAAAGGAGTTGCTCTTATGGGTTGATCTGGCGGTTCCGCAAAGTGAAGAACTCCACCGGGGAGAACTACGGAAGATTCAGATCAGTGCGGAATGGCTGGTCTGCAAAGAAGAATGTGTTCCTGCGTTTTTTGACGAAACGCTCACGCTACCTGTAAAAGAAGAAAGTGCTGGGTCCCAGACTTCAGAGGTATTCACCCCGCTGAGACCTTTGGAGACGAAACGGGGCAGTTTTGAAGTCCTTGAAAAGGAGCTACTCCTTGAACTTCCCGTCAGCGATTCTTCGCTACAGATGGTAGATCTCTTCCCCTTTCCGGATCTTCCCGTTTCAGTAAAGAAACCGGTTTTTGAACGTGGGGTTTCCCAAATAAAGGTTCGGATTCCCTTGATGTCGGCAAAGCCTGTGGATGGGAATTCGGCCAGGTTTCTGGCAGTATTTGAGGACACAAAAACCTTGGTAAAAATCGGCTTTCTCTATGAAGCCACAGAGCAAACCGAAACTCTTGCCTGGATGCTGCTCTTTGCTTTTCTGGGGGGGCTACTCCTGAATCTCATGCCTTGTGTCTTTCCCATTCTGGCCTTGAAATTCTACGGGGTTTTTCAGATGGAGGAAGCAGAGAAAAAGGAGATATCTCGAGCCCAGGTCTACTATCAGATTGGCATCCTTGTCAGTCTCTGGATTCTGGCAGGAGCGCTCATCTTGATTCGTGATGCGGGCTCTTCTGCTGGCTGGGGCTTTCATCTCCAGTCCCCGGCTTTTGTTTCCTTTTTAATCCTACTCTTCTTTCTCCTGGGACTTGGTTTTCTCGACTACCTCACCCTGCCTATGTTTTTCCCCGGCTCTGGCCTGACCCTGATGAGTAAGGAAGGCTTCCTCGGGCATTTTTTCACCGGGGTACTGGCAGTGGTTGTGGCTTCTCCCTGTACCGCTCCTTTCATGGGAACGGCTATCGGATTCGCGCTCACCCAGGATGCCCTGGTCACCCTCATCCTGTTTACCTTGCTAGGTCTGGGACTCGGATTCCCTTACCTGCTTTTGGGTTTCTTTCCTTCTCTTGCGAAATTTCTTCCCCGCTCCGGCCCATGGATGGTGCAGTTCAAGCAGTTCATGGCCTTCCCGCTTTTTGGTACCTGCGCCTGGCTCTTCTTCGTTCTTTCCAGCCAGGTTGAAGGCCTGAGAGTCTCCTCTCTATTGGGCTGCATGGTCCTTCTTAGTTTCGGAATATGGGTTTTTAAGTCATTGCGTGGCTGGATGAGATCACTGTTTCTCATCTTAACTCTGGCTGGGCTTCTAGGATTGGGCTCAGTCGCTGTCAAACCTCCGGCTCCAGGCTCAGTTTCCAAAGATACGCTCTGGGAGCGGTTTTCCCAGGCAGGACTGGATCGCCACCTCCTCGAAAGACGTTCCGTATTCATCAACTTCACAGCGGCCTGGTGCATCACCTGCAAGGCCAACGAAATCCTTACCTTTTCTTCCGATCGGGTGCAGCAATATCTCAAGAGCTCAGACCTGGTAATGCTCAAAGCCGATTGGACCAACCGGGATGAAGAAATAGGGGAATTTCTGCGAAGGTATGATCGGGCAGGTGTACCCCTGTATCTTTTTTATTCGAAGGGTTCAAAGAAGGCCAGGGTATTGCCCGAACTGCTCACACCTGAGATATTCTTAAACGCGGTTCAGCCGTGAACTTTCGATACCCGGGCGGGACCCATCGAATCTGACAGGAGGATGTCATGAAGGCTTGTATCAGTTTAACCCTCTTTTTAATCTCCATCACGGCAGGTTGGACTGCTCCCGAAGTCGGCAAAGAAGCCCCTGAGTTTGAGCTGAAAGGGCATGACGGAAAGTCCTACTCCCTCTCTCAATTCAAGGGTTCCTACGTGGTCCTGGAATGGTTTAATTATGGATGTCCTTATGTGAAAAAACACTACAGCCCCGAGTATTCCAACATGCAGAACCTGCAGGGAAAGTGGACTGCTCCAAGAGAAGGGAAGCCCAAAGTGGCCTGGCTCTCCATCGTCTCTTCTGCTCCAGGTAAGCAGGGGCATGTAAGTGCGCACGAAGCTTCCGAGCTAAAGATAAGCCTGGACGCGAAAATGGACGCAATTCTGCTCGATCCGAAAGGGACGGTGGGTGGTCTCTACGATGCTGTGACAACGCCGCACATGTTTGTGATTGATCAAAAGGGAGTACTTCGATACCAGGGGGCTATAGACGATCAGCCTTCCGCCAGGGTAGCCAGTCTCAAAAGCGCTCATAATTTTGTGAATGAAACATTGGAAGCGCTCATGAATGGAAAGCCTGTGCCCAACCCCGTCACCAAACCCTATGGATGTTCCGTGAAATACAAAAGCAACTGGTTCTAAATTTAGCAGCCATGATTGGCCAAAAGGGGCAGATCAGGGTCTCCGGAAAACCCGGGGCGGTTCAGCCCCCTCTTCTCCTATAGCGTTAGCCAAGGCTTAAATCCAATGGAATTTACCAACGGTTTAAGTCCCATTTATGTTCATCATACCCAGGTAGATATCGAGCAGAAAGCAAGATAGTAGTAAGAAAGGATGGTGTATAGATGCTCTCGAACGCATACACCAGCATTGGAAAGCAGAATAGAATGAGTATTGGCCCTTCATAGATAGGTGTTTTTATATGATAATCCAGCGAATTTGAAGATAGTAGAAGCACACAAACTAAAGAAAACAGGGCTCCTACAACATAGGCAATCAAACAAGCTGAAAGACCTAAACCTTGAATGTCAATTCTGTCGTACCACCCAAAAAAATGGAAACCAAGTTCCAGTGCCAGTTTAACCAGCATAGGAATGAGGGTTAGTCGTAGAAATACGAGGTATGGTCGAAAGTTGTGTCCTGGAATAAAAAGAGCGTAGCCTTATGTTAGCTACAACAAAAGGAGGCTACGCTCGTGACCAAAGTCAGATCTATTGTAGAGGAATTATGGTCCCCTATGGA
>Ga0257123_1000251_pt1 | contig 46985 bp, 75 predicted proteins | sample SI106_135metaG_FD_190185 | JGI IMG/M metagenome (GOLD analysis project Ga0257123, IMG submission 190185) | Marine microbial communities from Saanich Inlet, British Columbia, Canada - SI106_135 | ecosystem: Environmental > Aquatic > Marine > Inlet | place: Canada: British Columbia | collected...
TTTTATACTCCAATATTTCAACATTATCATAATTATTATATACTTTTCCAAAAATAATTAATTTACAATAACTATTTAATTCTTCTAAGTATTTCCTATTGTCTATTTCCCCTTGTTTTTTAAGAGTAATAGCTATAAATTTATTTCTTTCAAATTTGTTATCAATTTCAAATATCTTTTTTACGAATGCATGATCTTCCCCAAACATTAATCTGCAGATTGTCGGAAAAGCGGAACGGATATCGAGTTCTATACATTCCCTTGCGAGAACTTGAACATCGTTAGTGTCGGCATAGTAAAAGCTGAAAATTTCTGTTAGTTTGGAGATTTTACATGTATCTGTTAACTTAGCATATTCGTCGTTAAACACATCATCTATTATGCTTAGGACCAGTTCTTGTTACTTCCAATACGAACCATACTACAAATGCTGTAATAGCGCTAAGAAAAACAGTACCGAAAAATCCCATATTATTTATTCCTTTGTTATTGTTTAAATGTTTATTTTCATCATTGTTTCTATTCCTTCACTTAAGAACGCCATAAAATGAATGTGTTGAATCTTTTTAGATTCAAAACCGTTAATATACTTTTCAATAACCTGAATCAAAGGCAGAAAGATATTTTTCTCATACAAACTATTATATATTTCTTCCCAATCGATATTATAGTTAAATTGAACAAGTTCTATTAACTCCCCATACTCTTTACAAACATCACTATTCATAGGTTGATTATAAATTGTTTTCTTTTGAGAGGCAGAACTTTTTAATGTTTTGTCGAAGATAGTTTGGGTTAAATTAATGATTTTACCTTCTATACTATCTTTTTTAGATATTAAAACATTATTAAAATCAATATTATTATTAATAGTTCCTATCTGAATAGTATTAATAATTGTTCTCAGTCCGCTCGTATAATTTAAATTAATAAATTCTTTTAAACCTTCTTGTTCGAAATTAACTCCTTCTGAATTAAGAATATTTTCAATTCTAGAAAAAGTTCCTTTCTCATTTGCAGATTTAAGTTCATATTGATATGTGAATCTAGTTAATATTGGATGTGGTATTTTATTTACATGATTAGTACATACTACGAAAGACACATATGCTTGAAATTTCTCAAGTAAAGTATCTTTAAGTTGGTTCATTGCCTGAATAGATAATTTATCAAATTCTTCTATATAAATTATTTTCTTTTGATCTGGCTTAATTGGTTTCTTTTGAACCCAAGTATATAATTGGTCAATTTCATTAACGCTCCTAGATTTAATACTTCTTACGTTAGAATTAGGTTTGTTAATTAATTGTTTAATCAATAATTCTGCCAGACTTGTTTTACCACATCCCGCAGGACCAAAAAGAAGAAGATTGCCAGGGATAGTCTTATTTTCAATCCATTCTTTAATTTCTGCTTCTTGTTGAGGACTATTAAATACATAGTCCTCTATTTCTTTTGGTTGGTATTTTAAAAACCAAGCAATTTTATTTATTAAGTTAGACATTAGTTAATAATATCTTCTCCTCTAATAGTCTAAGTGTTTCTAATTTTTCCTCTAATTTACTTTTTGTATCCTGAATACTCAATAAAAGGTTTAAAGCTGGAGATTTTTTATCAATGCTGAAATCTATATTAATTCTAATGTTATTTGTATAAGTTTGTTGATACGTATCTTCATATAGTCTACTAATTAAGAAATAATCTTCATGATCACAATAGTATTGACTAGATATTTTTTCCATATCGCTTATAGTTAGATTATCAAGACCGCCTTCTTTTAATTTAATCTTTAATTTTTTAAGGCGTTTCTTTTCTCTTTCATGAGCTTCTTCTGCTTCCATATCGGCAACAGCGCTTCGAGAACTACCCATTATTTAATATATCCTTTAACTCTATTTAAACTAATTTTATCTATATCTTTGATATCCTGTTTAATTGCTCCTAATTCATTTTTATATTCTTGTTGATTTAAATCTTTTTCAATAAGAGCTTTAATACTGTATTTTCCAACAGCTTTCTTAATATTATCAGGACTAATTTGTGGAAATGAGTTTTGATGAGGAATAAATGCTGTAATAATATCATCTACCTTCTTTACAGTAGGATTATATTGCATAATATCTCGAACTACTTGAACAACATCTAATTCAAATATCTTTTCAGATGTCCTTCTATGGTCATCGTTTAACTTCAATAAATGAGTTTGTTTCCAGTTATTATAAGCTTCTGTTAATAACGTATCAATACCAAAACATTCAACATTTAAATCTTTATTAATAAAATTACAATTAATATTTACTTTTTGAGAGATTTTATGCCAAATAGTATTTGTAAATTGAGGAGTTAATTTTCCTTTATTTGGATAAACTTGAACTTCAATTGGTTGTTGGTCTCCACTTAAATCAACAAAATCAAAGAACTCAACTTTATTCTTTTCTTTATGTTTATTATTAAAAGCTATTAAAGGACCGAAACCTTTTAATGGAGCTCTTCCATTAATAATCATATGATCATATCTTGTTGTTATTTTAGGAACTACTTGAATAGAGCCTTTTCCTGTCTGAAGAATCCTTTCAAATTCTCCAGGTTCTTCTTCAATAACATCACATCCAGGAATTTGAGGAATAATTGTTTTAGGAACAGTATTATTTAGAAGTGAAATTAGACGTTCAAATAAGTCATTTGAACTATATCTAGGACACTTAATAGTATCAACTCCAATTCCAGTAATAAAGTTATTTCCTACTAATCCAATTGGAATAGGATTTGCAAAATATAATGGTTCATTTGCATATTCTATTTCTTCCCAAGGAACAAAGTCTAAAAATTCAGTAACGATATTATTTAAACCTGTTTGTACTTTACATTCAGAATAACGATATGCTGCTGCTCTATCGTCTTCTAAAAATCCAGGTCTTCCCCAGTTACCAGATCCGGTTGCAAATCCTCTTTGAACTAGTCCTACTAATGCATCATATGTTGATACATCCCCGTGAGGATGTAATTTACCAATACAATCACCAACTACTCTTGCAGATTTAACTAACTTTGAACGTGCGACATCATTAAGGGTTAATAGAATTCGCCGTTCAACAAGTTTCAAAGCATCTATATAATATGGAATATGTCTGAATCTATTTGTATATCTTAAATATTCTGCATACATATCGCTTGTGACTCGCATCATAGGCTTATATCTCCTTTAACATTTGCTCTTCTATTGCGAATTTTAAATCTTCAGTTGTTATTTTGTATTCTTTTAGAAATTCCTCAAATTTACTTTCGTTATCGTAAAACTCATTTCTTCCTTTTGTTCCAATTATAGCAAAATCAATATCATATGGAGGAATCTCTGTAGCTATACTAAATGAAAGAGTTTCACTAATATTAAATACTTGCCAATTTTTTCCTTTAGTGGTTAAATATTCTTTAGCAAAATTTTTCAATTCGTTCAAATTCATTATAACGCCTTCAATAGTTTCTCTTCAATTTTATTTTGAAGTAATTCATGTTCATTACCAAGACTAATAATATAAGCGAGAGCTCTATCAAATACTTTTTTATTTTTATCGTCATACCAATATTGAGACCAGACTTTAGTAGATTCTCCTGCGATATTTATAAATATATCTGCTCTTCCAATTTCAAAATTAATACCCTTCATAGATACCTTTAAAGCTGCTTCTGGATTAGCTCCTGGTTTGAGAGAACCATACTTAGTAGTAGAACTATCCCAATTTTCTTTAAGCATCTTACGAGTATCTTGCATTAAACCTTTCATTTCTTCAATCATTTCAGATTTAGTTTCAAGAGTCTCTCTAACTTTATCCATATTAATTCTATTAAATATAGCATTAATCCTACTAATATTAGATTTATTCATTGTTAAATATAACATTTCTCCTTCAGTTTTATTTAACAAATATCTTAAAGATTTAAATTTAGTTTTATCGATAGATTCAACACCATTTATTTCACTGGCTAATTCACTAACCCATTTCTTAAAACCTTCTGTGAATTTTTCTTTAATTGGAAAAAGGTCATTAGTTTTTAATCTTGATTCATAAGTCATTTCAACATTATCAATAGTTTCAGTATAATATCTTTGAATAAAGAAATCATAATTCCTATGTCTAGTATATGTTGTTTTATCATGAAACAGATTATTATTTTGTTTTGCTTTAAATGATAATTTCTTTCCTGGAAATAGTTGATTCATAGTGTGTGGAATATCAATTAATTTGATACTCTCTTCTGCATTTTCAAAACTATCTTCCATTTCATTATTAATTCTGTCAATACCTATATGTGAAAGCATATCATAATTGAGTCTTAATAAAACTCCGCCGTTATATTTATCAATAAGAGCCATAATAGACCCTTGGTTAGCAGACCCGCCGTCTGAGATAATATAGCTATTAACGTTTCTCTTAGTTCCATCATTGTAATAATCTAAGTATTCAGTAAGTTGTTCTTTTCTTGGTAATTTTGAACTAAACCCGTATTTATTCATCCTATATCCTCTTTATTAACATTAAATCTGAAACATCCTTTGCTCCTAATTCTGGAATATAAAAATTAATTTTACAATCAGAATTATACTGATGTTTAATTGATACTAAATCTTGTTTTGCCTTGTTTAAGTTTATAACATCACTATCAAATACAATATTAAACGTATAATCTCCAAGTAAAAAATACTTACTAATTAAATATTTAAGAGCACTTGTATACATCCTATTATTCATTGCAAAGAAAAAAGAATCTTTAAATCCTAAGTAATAATTACTAAGGTTTATACAATCAATAATACCTTCACATATGACTATGTTCTTATACTCCAGTATATCTTTAATACCTTGGTGATAATAATAACCTCCTTGTTTGTATTTAAGATAGCTAGTATCATTATTATCTATGTATCTAGCAGTAACATTATTACCATCAGAACTTTGAAAGTTCATTATCAATTTACCAAATCTATCAAATTGTGGAGAAATACCATACTTAATAGGATCGATATCCCCACATCTAAATTTAACATAATCTAAAAACTGATTATATTTATCTGGATATTTATCTCTGAACTCCTTATATCCTGTTTTTAAATTCTTTGTTAACTCAACATTATGCTTAATTCCGGTTTTAATGGAATTAATTCTAAGTATATTCCTGCCCGATTTTTTAGTTAATTCTGCTAATTCTTTAATTACTTCTTGATTATCATAACCTTGCTCAAGTAAAAATTTTAATAGAGATTTAGAATCATCACATTTCCAACATTTAAATGCTAATTCTTTTAACATTAAATTACCGTGATATCTTTCTTGTCCTACTGTATCACAGTTTGGACAGAATACTTGATAATACCCTTCTCCAGTGGGTCTAAATATATTATTACCATTTAGCTTAATAAAGTTAATTAAATCGTCCAAACTTGATTGGTTTAGCATAGACATCCTCCTTATTCAGTTATATCTATATAATTGTATACAAAACACTTATTTCTTTTCACTTTTTGATATAGATATTAATTAGTAATATTAATAACTTAATTCCTTGGAGGGAATACAACTTATGTTTTACGAAGATTTGAAAATTATTATTAACAGGTATAGAGAATTTGAGAAGTTTGTACCGGCTATTAACCATGCAGTTGTAATCGAAGATGGTTTTGACGAGGAAGACCTAAAGAAAATTCCGAAAGAATTAGAAATATTTAAACTTCCACACGATACAGTTTTCTTTGAAAAGAGAATAAATAGCGTTCTTCTATTCTATACTCCTGATGGATTAGGAGCTATAACAATTTATAAGAACACAACTAAACCTTTTAACATAAGAGTAATTGTAGGATTGGTTACTCTTAATGAAGAAAATGTTCTTGACTTTGATATGCAAGTTACATTTTCAGGATTTGTCAATAAAAGAAAAAGAAATTTCTTAACTAGGTTTAATCCTAAACAACTTCTAAAGGGAAACGACAGAACTATCAAAAAGAATTTTAAAAACGCTGTATATGGAGCCATGATTGAAAACTGTAACCCTACTTTAACTAGTATTGTGGAGAACTAAAGATGGACAAATTAATAATAGTAGGGCGATTTAGGTAAACAATAGCGGCGGAAAAGAGCCTTAAAACTCAATTCCGCCGCTAAATAAAAATAAAGAATATATTAATATTCCTTTTTATTTCTTCTTTTTACCTTTACTCTTCCTTCCAACTTTAAAAACTGAACTTTCAAAAACATTAACAAAGTTATCAAAGTTCTCTCCAAGAGCTGATTCTATTAATTTCCAGTCTCTAACACGACGATTACGTCTTGGTTCAAATTTAATATTCCAATCTTCACCTTTACTATCTTGTAATTCAAATGAAGTTAGATTATTAATTTCCATCCATTTCTGAACTTGATTTCTCTTTTCTTCATATAGTTTTTTCTTAGTGTCAACTTCTTCTTTTAATGCTCCTAATTCTGCCAATTCATCTTTCAATTGTTCCTCGAAGGGATAACTACCCATGGGCCATTCTCCTGTTTAATTGTTTATTTTATTATACGTCTGCCATACTAATTTGAGTATTATAATTATTAATTACAGGAATAAGATAATTCTCTAAAAATGTATCTTCTAAATCATTATCAAATAAGTCTAAACAATAACTATATTTTACAATTTCATTTGCAATCTTACTATTACCAATACCTGATCCGAGAGACTTAGCGTCCTCCAGACCAGTAAGAGTATCCTTTACTACTTTAAGTAATAAATATTTTAATCTTGGAATAGGCAGATATTTAATATCATCTGCTTCTCTTGTTTTTAATTCCTTCATTACATTAGGTAATATGAACTTAATCATATCTACATATAGAATTTCATATAACATAGGAATGAGAATATAAGTATTTCTATCATGATCATTTATTTGGTCTCTGAATTCAATACTTAAAATATTATCATCAATATAATTCATAAAATCAATTAAGATATCAGGAGTTATTTGATTATTATCATAATCTTTTAAGAAATTATATCCTAAGTTTTGAAATCCAATGTATTGTTCTTTTAAACTTGCTACTAATTCTTCACTTAATAATCTATCATTAAGTTGTGTTACGATAGCAGATGTCATTGCTGGGTTTTCAGAAACATCTATTTCGTCAATCATATTATTTGTATTGCTCATTGTAAATCCTATATTTTTCTAAGCATTAGTTCTTCATAGATTGGTACTATCCAATCTCTTACTTCTATATCTTGTTCTCTTGTTGTTGTAGAATAGCTAAAAAATACTTGAAATCCCATCGGTCTGAATGTTATATTGGAGGGAACACCTACTTCGTGAAGGTATTCCCATCCAGGCCAATTTTCACAAACGTATTTAAAAGCTTTATCAGCTTCGTCGACTATTGTACGATTACGCATTTACCATAGAAATGAGTTCTGCTTTAGAAACTCTTTTAAGAGAAGCAATAGATTTCTCAGGTTGCATTTCTTTAACCATTCTAATCAATTTATATTTGGATGGTCCTTTATTAGAGATAATTGAACCATCTCTTCTATATTCTCTGCCTTCCACAAATTTTCCTTTAAGATAAGTTGCGATATTTTCTTGAGTTTCAACATCATCATTAATCATTCGAGTAGAAGCATATTTAATTTTTGCTTCTGCACGATAAAATCTATCATTGAATTCGTTCTTAGTTAAAACTTTACCACTATCTGCAAAATCAATGTTCATTTGCGCTTTAATATCCATTTATTAAATCTCCTTTAAGATTAATTCTTCAAGTTCAAGTTTTCTTTGTTCTATTGCTTTTAGATCATCAAGAAAGTCTAATTCTCTTTTTAATTCTTTTAGTTCAACAGATCCCTCTGATTGGGGCTCCCATCTTGGACCATTATCATAATAAACTAATACTTTATTAGAATCTTCTTCCATTTTATTTAAATGTCTTCATACAAAAATTAGATAGAATTTCTGCAATACCATCAATATCTTTTAAACTAATCATTTCAACAGGACTATGCATATAACGATTAGGAATACTAATTAATCCTGTAGCAACTCCTGATTTACTAATTTGAATACTTCTAGCATCAGTTCCCGTCATTCTTCCAGAAGCAGTAATTTGATGTGGAATTTTATTTTTCTTTGCTGTCTTAATTAACTTCTTTCCAACAAAAGGAGTAATGTTAGGACCAACTTGAATAACAGGACCTTTTCCTAATTTAACATCTCCCTGCTCTTTTGGATTATGAGAAGGACAATCAGTCGCAAATGTAACATCAACAGCGATTCCAATATCAGGTTCAATTCCATAAGTAGCTGTAATAGCTCCTCTGGTTCCTACTTCTTCTTGAACTGTAGATACCATATAGATAGTATTTTTTAATTTAGTTTTATCAATACGTTTAAAAGCTTCTACTATTGCCCAGATACCGGCTTTATCATCAAGAGCAGCACCAATAAATTTATCATTTAATAAATTATTAAAAGCTCTTTCGATAGTAATATAATCTCCAATCTTTACTTTCTTGGATGCTTCTTTTTTATTATTAGCACCAATATCAATCCAAAGATTAGTAATTTTAGAAGCTTTGCCTCTTTCAGCAGTATCCATAAGATGGATTGGTTTCTTACCAATTACTCCGTCAACCATTCCTTTCTTACCAAAAACCTCCACAGCTTGTCCCACTAACTGCTGTGGGTCCCATCCTCCGACACTTTCGAAGTAGATATATCCCTGAGCATCAATAAATGTTACAATCATTCCTATCTGGTCACAGTGAGCAGCAAGCATAATCTTAGTATTGCTCAAATCCATAGGAGTTCTAATTCCGGGATTCATTGTTGCGATTAAATTACCATGACTATCTATTGATAACTCATCTGCAATATCTTTAACTTCTTCCCAAATAAGTTGTTGTATTTTAGATTCCATTCCAGAAGGACTTGGAGTACTGATTAATTTTTCTAAAAATTCTTTATTCTTCAAATTATATCTCCAAAAGTTGTTGTTCTTCAAGTTCTGCTAATGCTTTAGTAAAATAATCATCTTCCCATATTTCATGTATTCCTACTCTTTCAATAATTTCTTGAACACTTAAACTATTAAGAACTGCTGTAGTTATATCATCTTCTTCACAAGTAATATCAACGCCACTAAGAGCCAAATACATTTTACCATTTTGATTTTCTTTATCTTCGTACATTCCAAGACATTCAAATTCACTACAATGTAATGTTATATCCATAGCCATATACCTTTCAAAATTCCGCCGCTAAAAATATTAAATCAAATCAAACCCATCAATATCACCACCTTCGTCTACATCTTCATTAAGACTAAGCATACTAAATCCAGTATTAATACTTGTAATCAATAAATATTTATCATCACTTCCTTTACCTAAATTAATTTCAAATTCATCTCCAGGAATAATCATAAATGCTAAACTCTTTAATACTAAATCAGCATTATCAGAGGATAGAGTAGTCTCGTGTACATAGTCAGGAAACAAATATATCCCTGTATCTTTTACTTCAATCCCCATTAACTGACCATCTTTAATAAGTAAGTCAGTAGGAGTATCTATATCACCAGATTTTAAAATAGTTTCAATTTCTCTTTTATTAGTTTTATCTAACTTAATAACTTCTCCCATAGGAGTAAGACCTTCATAGTCAGGTTCGTCTAGAGTGACTGTCTCTATCTGTTTAGGTAGATAAATTCTAATTTTACCATTAGTAGCAATATATTGTTCATTATCAGAGTCATCAAAAATATCTACATCATTATCATCACTTTCTAATAATTTAAATAACTTGACATGTTTATGTGGACTCATAATATCTAAATTAATATTTTCCCCAATTAAATTGGGAATATTTGCTGTAAGAACAGCTACCCCGTTATTAATATCTTGGCAGATTTTAGATTTTCTAATATTAATACTGCCTTGATTATTAATAGGTTTCAACACATTACCAAGATTCTTCCATTGGTCTGGTTGGATTGTTGTTATTTTGTCCAATTGTTTCTTTTCCCCTTATATTTCTAAAAGTATTCTTTCTTCTTCTTGTAGTATTAATATTTCTAATTTCATTCTGAAATATTTTGGATCACTTCGAATAAAATCTATATTTGCTTCAAGAACAGATTTTCCACTTAAATTACAGTAATCTTTATACATACTAATTACTTCGTCATCAATATTATATTTCATTTAATACAAATTCTTCATATTTAAATATGAGTTCTTGTATTTCTTCTTTTGATTTTTTCATTAATCTTAACTTACTCAAAGCTTCTTCTCCAAAACTCTGAGTAAGTTTTAGTTTATCTTTAAAGTATATTCTTCGGATAGATATACAATGGTCAACCATTTCATTATATTTCACTTAGCACCATTTCTTCTAATTCTTCTATAGCTAGATGTAGTAACCGGAGTTTTTCTTCTCCTCCGATTACTATAGGTCTTCCAACAAATGCCCCAAGCTGTCGTTTATATTCTGCAATCCGAATATCTTCAAGGGCAGTTACTAATTCTGTTTTAATTTTCATTTGATCAGACATTCATTAACACCATCTCCTCAAGCTCATCAATTTCAAGAGCTAATAAAGCTTCTCTTCTTTCTCCGTCAAATATTACAGTTTTCTCTGGGTAATGTCTCATTCTCGGAAATTTCATTCTGAAATCGACATCCATTATATTCTCAATTGAATCTATTAATTGGTGCTTTATTGGTATAACGTCCATAATCAAATATCCCTCATTACCATTTCTTCAAGTTCAATTAATGAATGATTCATTAGGTCATGTTCTAATGGAAGTGTTATTCTTTCCATATAGTTATCTCTGAAGACTCTTCCTCTTGCCTGAATATCAAATTGATCATATTCAGCATTCAATTTCTTTTTAGTATTTAAACGGATTATTTTAATTAGTTCTTTTTTCTTTTTCCAAAGAGCAGTCATATTATATTTCCTTCAATATTCTTTCTTCTCTATTCATTTAAGATACTTCTTCAATTGATGTTCTTAAAGGATGAGCAGAAGCTTTTGCTCTATGATTAACCATATGCATTTTAGTTTCTGCAATTTCGTGAGTATAAGTTCCAGCAATGCCTTTGCCTTTCTCGTGAACATCCATCATAATCTTACTAGCTTCTTCTAATGATTTACTATGGTACTTTTGAAGCATTTCGACAACAAAATCCATAGGAGTAAAATCATCATTTAAAAATACAACTTGCCACATATTAGGTTTCTTATTTTTAAGTTCTTCTTTATCTTTTAAGTCAGGGTCCATTACACTAATATCATTGTCACTCATCGTTATATTACCTTTATTAGTACCAAGTTAGAATTAATCGATTTCCATCAATTTTAGATTCATAAAGATTATAATCTCTATAATATTTTTTACAAGATTCTTCTTTTTCTTTTTCAATATAATCATTAATAAACAAACCAACTTCACAGTTAATTTGATTTAATACTTTTTCAATTTCCTTTTCTTGTTTTTTAGCATTTTGTTCTTCTTTACAAATAATAATTGCAGTATTCATATCAGCACTATTAAATACACTGCTTTGTAAATTCATTTTTTGAACAGGCACTGTTTGGAAAAAAGCAGTTAATGCTTTTCCTAAAAATTCTCTATCTAAAGTTTTAAGAGAACCATTACCAAAATTAGGGTCAATAACCCCTTTTTGTGGTTTATTTGCAGCTGTTGGTAAATCAGGTTCAGTTATTTCTTTAACACTATGATTAGCGCTTCGTCCCATTTCAATCTCCCTTTTTAGTTAGTTTCTTGATTATATCTATATAACCAGTTTGAAAATAAAGAGTCCTTCTTTATGTGAAGAAGGACTCTTGTTATAGTTTATCCTTGCATATCTAATCCAAGCCCTTTCATAAGATTATTCATAAGTTGTCTAGTTTGTCCTTTTCTTGGATCTTTGACTATATCAGATTCTCCTGTCATTCTCAAATTATTTAACATTGCTCTTTTAACAATTACATTATCAGATCTACCTACCATTAATTCTTCTAAGATAGGACCAGCATTATAACTCAATAAAGCGAATAAATCAAGACCACCAAGAGATTGACCACCTTGTCTAGCAGCTCCTTTTAAAGGTTGTCCTGTAATCTGATTATAACCGGCTTGACTACGGGTGTTTTCATAGTCTTCTGCATATTGTTCCATTTGACTCATATAAGCAATGCCAACAGGAACCGGAACTTTAGTCCAAGCATTAATCTTAGGAATAAAGACCTTCTCATCAAGAGGAATACTTAAAATGCCAGCAGCCTCTTTAATGTCAGCAAACGTAGGACCATTAAAAGGAGGAATCATATAATTGAATTTAATTTCTCCAGCTACCAATGCTTTTCTTAATTCAGCAGCAGGGGCTTTCAATTTTTCTTTAATATTTTTAATTAGTCTCTTGTCTTTAGTAGGATCCATAATATCATATACTTCAATAATAAAGTCTTTAAGATCTTCAATTGCTTCTCCGGAGGCTGCTCTCTCTTTTACTTTTTCTTGAAGAAAATGTACAACTTTACCAATATATAATTCTTTAATAACTGCACTATTCTTACGTCCTAAAACACCAGCAGCAGGAAGAAAGATTCCAATATCTCCAGAGATTTCTGCTTTTGGAGATTCGTCTTTACTCATTACATGAGTAACAACGCCTTTAGCTCCAAATCTATTAGAGATTTTATCTCCTTTTTGAAGAGCCTTTGGAACTTTAACATAGAACTCAACAAGAGCTCCTTCAAAGAAGTTCCCCTTATGTTTATGAACTCCAGTTTTAAGAATACTCATATCCATATTATCAGAAAGCATTTCTTTTTGAGACTGAGCATTTTTAGTTAAATCTTTATGCTTTCTTTTAATTTCTTTAACGATTTTCTTCCATTCTGTTACAAGAGCTGGATCAGTTTTCTTAGGATTATTAATTTTAATTTTAATATCAACAATCTCTCCTCCAGGAGAAATAGTCTTTAGAGTGTTTTTCCCTTTTGTAAATAATACTACTTCTTCCTCTTCTTCAACATCTGGATTAGAATCCATAAGACCATAAGTTTCAATATAATCATCAATATCATCTACATATTGGAACTCAAGAAGAACATCATTTTTAGCAGTACTACCATATAATTCACTATTAAATTTTAATACTTTTGTATCGGGAGGAACTAATACTACTAATTTCTTAATAGTTTCACTTACAAATTTAGAAGATGTGTCTTCACTAATAACATAACCATCTTCAAAACTCAATCCATCATAGTTCATAATTGCAATATTAATATTCTTACCAGCAACAAATCTTTCACCATCAAACATCTTGCTCCAAGCAACCATTTGATTTTTCTTAAATTTATCTCCAACTTTAAGATTATCCATACTAATCATAATTACAGAATTTCGTTTAGTCGTACTAAATCTAGGATGAATATCTATGGTTTCAGTTCTTCCATTTTTATATTTAATAGTTGCTGATTCTCTATCTTTAACTTCAATAACTTCTCCATCATATTTAGCAGTATGCACAAATTTAGAACTGCTGATTTGAGGAACAATATATTCTGCGCCTGTCTCTACAAGAGCTTGATCAGCATTTTCAATTGGAATTTTTTGCCCCATGTGAGTTCTAGCCATAATCAAACGATCACTATTAACACTATTAACAAAAGGAACTAGAGCTTCGTCAATTCCAAGAGAATCCCAATTATTAGTACTTTCGTCTGGTTTTTTACCACCATAATTACCATACTTATTAGTAATTAAAACTCCCATTGAATGTGAGTTCCAACCACCAGCATCATATTCTCCAGTACTATGAGCAGCAATATTTCCCATATAACTTGGATGAATAGTTCTTTGTTCTTTTCTAAATGCTTGTTTTGAAGGAATTCCGCCAATACCAGTTTTAACAACTTTAGCAGTTTTAATTAATTCATCAACAGGACTAAAAGGAGCTACGAATTCAAGAAGGCTTCCTCCGTCATTTCTAGCATTTCTATGTCTTCCCATTAGATTATTAATAATATAATTTTCATCCATTCTGATTTTAGCATCTTCATTACCAGTATTCATTTTTTCAACATAATTATTGTGAGCAATAGAAAGCTGGTCATAAATGATATTAGAAAATACTTCTGCTTGTCTAACTCTAAGAGTAGACAAATCAGCAGGATGATCAGGATCATCATTTAATAACTTATCTAAAAGAGGGCCAGTAAGAACATCAATATAATTTTCAGGGTATTCGTGAAATTTAAGTAAATTTGCTGTTGTTGGATCAATCATTTTTTCAGTAGCTTGATCAAGTCTTTCAATAGTTCTTGTATTAAATTTTTCTTTTAAGAAATCGTCTAATGCATGTCTATCATTTAATTCTGATTTTAACAACCTAACAGACTTAGGCAATTGAAGTAATCCATTAAAGATTAATTCTTGGCTTTTGTTTTCTGGATAAATAAATAAGAAACCATCATCATCAAGATTCACTGTAATTCTTTTATGGCCTTTCTTAGCTTCGTTTGGTTCATTTCCTGTTTCATAATCAACACCAAGCTTTACCATAGTTTCAACTAAACCTTGTTGCTGAATAAGATAAAATACTAACGCCATTTTTCTACTCATGATGTTAGCTTGAATATATGGAATAGATCTTTTACTTGTTGTTAATTTATCTTCTCCATTTACATTTTTGATTTGGTTAAGTAATTCTTCAAATAGAAACTCATTTTTTCCAGTAGTTAACTCATTCTCTTCATCTTTTTTCTTAATCACAAACTTGTTGGATTTCTTAGATCTGATTAATTTTTTATCATATCTCTGAAAAGGAGTCTCGCTTCTCGGTTCAATAATAGTTCCGTCAATAAATTCTACTTTTGTAGGAATATTTTTTTCTTTTTCAAGAGTTTTAATTATTTCAGGATATTTAGTTTCAATATAATTGATAACATCTTCTGTTTGAGATACATTGAATTTCATATTTTTAACAAGAAGTCTTGTCATCTGGAAGTGAGTTAAAAATCTAGTTTCGTTAGATTTATCTTTCGTAAGAGGACTCAGATACTGTTGGGCTAACAGAATATATTCAGAACTATTTAATTTAAGATATCTATTATTAACAAGACTAGGAATTTTCATTTTAACTTCATATGGAGCTTTATCTCCTCCAGTTAAGTTTTTCATCTTAACAGTATATTCAATATATCTGTTAATATTATCATCTTTATAATCTCTTTTAATTCCTAATACTTTAACAGGGGCGGATTTTTTAGACTCTAACGATTGAAATAATTCTTCAATGCTACTATGAATATTATCATCTAACTCATATTCATGCCTTACACTATTAATAGTTTTTAAATCTACAATTTTCTGCGGGTCAATCATTTGTTGATTTTCAGAAATAGGAATATTTAATTCTTTACTATGGCTATTAACATCTGCTAATTTTTTAATTAATGCTGCTGGGTCATGTAAAAATTCTTCTCTAACTTCGTCAGTTTGATAAAGACTAAAATGGATAGCTTTTAAAATTAATTGTTCTAGTTGTTCTTTATCATTTAAATCTAAATCTGATTTAGTTTTGTGATCTGTTAAATATTCATCAATTGCATTTTTAATATTATTAGCAACTGTTAAATCTTTAACTTTATGAGTTCTCAAGATAGAAGTTAATTTCTTTTGATCAACTTCTACACTTGGTTGATAAAACCCATCTTTTTCTTTAGTTTCTTTATGTGTATCTTTAATAGCTTTTTCACTAATCTTATCAGAAATATCTTTTAATTTCTTATCATGAACAATTATTTTTTCTACACCAATAGCTTTCAATCTATCTTTTTCTAAATTCTTAAGAGCGGTAGTTAATTTAGCAAGATTAGCATTATATACGTCTATACCGCCTTTTAAATTATATCCCATAATAGGAATAACACTTGTCCTTTTTTCATCGATAGCAACAGAGGCAAAACAAATATCATCAAAAGCATTATAATCAATACTTAATTCTTGTTTAGGAACTTGTCTAATATAATTTAATACTTCAATTAAACCTCCTTCATATCTGTTTAATGGAAATAATAAAGATTGATTAATTTCTGTTCCTACTTCAGCTTTAGTTTCTTTCATATTTTGTTTTAAATTTTTGAATAAAAACTGTAATGCTTGTTTTGGAGATGCTAATTCATTAACATATCCAATAGCTTGGCTTGTGATACTATGATCAATAATTACGAATTTTCCTTTTGGAATTTTTGTCGGTAGATCTGGTTTGACCAATACATTAATTTTTCTTTGTTTAATTAATACTTTTAATTGATTAACATATGTTTTACTATTAAATGATTTGCCTGCAATCTTAACAGTTCCCATTTTAGAAACAATGGCATAAATACTATTAGGTCTAATCCCAAGAGATTTTTTAACATAATCGATTATGTTCGATTTAAAATCAGGTACAACGTGGATAATATGAGGATTCCTTGTTGTAATATTATCTACTGCCTTATTTGATTTGGCTACAATTGATATATCCATTTATATTTTAAATACCTCTGTTTTGAGTTTTTGGTTATTATTGTATAATTCATAAAAGTTATTTTGAGTTGTTAATTCTTCAAAATTATAAAGATGGAATGGGATATGTGCTCCTTCTTTAATTATATGATTTAATATTAATGATGGAACAACTCCATCAAATGGTAAGTCAGTAAGTAATATTGTTCCAAAGCCATGAAATTTAATAATTAGATAAATTATTAATTGTTGTTCACCTCTTTCTTCTATTACTTTATCAAGCCAACCTCTTACAATTGTTTGATTGTTTAAATTAGGAATATTGCCTTTGTATCCATGTTTGCATTCAATATTAAAACACCAAGTAGACCAAGGCATTTGCATTTGAGGGACAATATCTCCTAAATAAGCGGATTTTTTAGCTCCACTTGTAATACTTCTACTTAGTATATTTTTATTTCCATTGAACATCCAAATTGATAATTCTCTGGCTATTTTGTTCTCGAATGCATTGCCTTTGGCTTTTGATTTGCCTTGTTTCATATTTATTCCTCTATATAGCTTAACCCTTCAACATCACTATTATTTTCTGGCCTATAACTAAGATCTTTTTCAATTTGTTTTTCTGATTCTTTAATAGATTTATTAAGTTTTTTAATTTCTTTTTTATTTTTCTCTTGTTTATTACTATTCATTTTTAATTTCTCCTTAATCAAAGTCTTCATCAAGCAAGCGCTCTATAGGATTTTTCTCTGTTTCATGTCCACTGATTAATCCACCAGCAACAGCTTTATCAATTTCTCTATAAGAAATACTAGAGAACCAACTATTATGTTTACCTTGTTCTGTTTGTCCTAAAATTTCAGCGTCTTTATATTTACCATTAAATCTGGCAGGTTGTCCTGTCATAGGATCTCTAAACATATTAGCAATAATTACTTCTAAGTGAATCGTATCACTTCCTGTTAATACATTATGCATTAAAGTTAATAATGTATTTGGATTTTTAATATATTTAATACGGCCTTGCATTAATGAAATAGTAGTTCTCATAATATCTCTATCATTTTTATGGTCTTGTTGAACTATTAATTCTCCTGGTTCATATGTAAATATATATTTTCCTTCATCATCAACTACCTCATCTGATCGCATTAAATTAATATTATAATCTAATACGATATGAGCGTGATCTTCAAACTCAGGAATATACACATCAACAATTCCAGGAATAATCAATTTAGAAGCAGATTCAATTAAATCGTCTCCATATTCATTTGGGTCTATTGTTACTTTTGATGTATATTTAGCTCTAATTTCGGTAGCGCTAATATCAAAAGATTCTACAGTTTTTAACATTTTATTTCCTTATATATTAGATAATAAATATTCTTCTAAATTATATTTAAATTCTTCTTTTAATTCCAGTTTATCTTCAAAGAATACATTCATATCATATAAACCTTTTATATTAAACTGAGGGTATCCTATTGATGTCTTATTTGTAATTTTAAAATGCATTAACTCGTTCTTTGCAAACGATTGTAAAAAAGAAAGATTAAAATTATCATCTTCTACATTTATAATTATTCGAGTTAATGCATTATCTATACTAGATACGGCGTCATTATTTGGATCAAAAGTTATAGTCGAATCAAGACTATGAACCTTCGTAATTAAATCATTCAATTCTGTCGAAGTATTCAAAATCCCCTTCCTCATTTTCTACTAAACCAATACTACAATTAATACTTAGTTCTGTTTTTTTTGTTTCTTTATATAGAACATTCATCATATGTTTATATATGTTATGTTCAAAAAAGATTATTGTTTCATCTATCTTAGTAATATTATATTGTTCAGCTTTATTTTCTTCTGAAAGATGATATTCAAGCATTTTAGTTATAGCATCTTTCGTATTGCCTTTAAAATCAACAGGTAATTTAAATATACCAGGACCTAATACTAGATATTTTTCTCCAAGTGTAAAGTCCTCTGCTTTCTTTTTACCTTCGTTCTTAGAACCACTATTCTTTATAATTCTCATGGACAAAACTCCTTAAATAAGTTGTTTCCCTTTTTATATATTAAATTAATCCTGATTTTGCTAATGATATAATATCTTGCAACTCCATTCCCATTTTTTTATACATCATTACATCCATAGGTTGCAATTTATTTCCAGCATCCTTAATGTCTTTGGCTAATTCTTGAGCTTTTTCTTCAATTAACTTCTTCATTACTTTCTCGTAATTTTCATATACTGAAGTTAATTCTTTACTTACAATAGCTTTAATTTTCTCAGGTGATTGAAGATGTCCTACTTGTGTCATAACCTCCTGAACTTTTCTATCGACTTTGTAAATTGATTCGTTTGTATTAGTTTTAAAATTATTAATATTCTCATCAACTTTCATAGTGTTACTATGAATATCACTAATTATATCTGATAATTTCATATCGACTTGATCTTCTGTTACTGCTTCTGTTTGATTCTCAGCGGCAGCTTGTAATACTATATCTATTAAAGTGGTTGGAAATTCTTCATAATTTTTCTCTTTAAATAATACATATTTATCTCCAAGCTTACATAATTGATTTGTATATTCTGAAGGATAATTATAATCTTCTGTTCCTTCGGTTTGTACCATTGCTGGCATTTCGAAAATTTGTCTAATTGACATTTGATTGACCCCTTTAAAAAAATTATTTTATTGAACACATTGTATAGTTGTAAAATCTTTGATTTTACGGCCCAATAAAGTGTGTTTTCACACACTTTATATGGATATAACGACAAAATAATTTCGCCGTTAAATAAATTGGAAAGGAAACAAAAACCATTATGATGATGAGCCAACACCAACTTTATGATTTTGTTTATGAAAAATTAAATGAAAATCTGGATAAAAATGAATTAGATATGATCCATCCAGATAAGGATATTATGTTTTCTATTGATAAAGAGAATGTGAGATTATATATTCAAGTCGGACATGAGAAAGCAGACGTTGATACTATCTGGCAAATTGGCATTGAGAGATATAGAGATGTAGAAGGAGAAGATGAGAAAAATGCTGTTCTTTTCAAAGAAAAGTTCATTAAGCATATGAAAGAAGTAGAAGATCATTTTAAGCATATTGATGAAGTTGACTTCTTCAATGATGGTCTTAACGAATTTTTAATGATGACATTTTAATGAAAATATCAATGATTGAAATCCCTAGTTCAAGACTAAAACAAAAACCTATTGAGTACTTCGAGTTTGAAGTATATTATGGAGACGATCCCCCAGAAAACTATAGATATGATAGTGAAGCAAATGCTAAAACAGCAATCTTCGTATTTGAAGAATTAGGATACACTATTAACATTTTAACAGATAACCTCATTTATTGAGGTTTATTTTTAAGGGTCTTTATATAGATATTATATCTGACCGATAGGTTGCAATCATGCAATTAGGTTACGGGTATTGGAGATTTTACCATGAAATTTTTAAAAAGTGATGACCTTTCACAAGAAGTAGTTGCTAAAATGGCATCTACTACCATTAACCCTAATCCTGGGGAGGCAGATAAGTTTTTTGCCTCTATATATATTAGTCAGTGGGTTATTGTTGATGGTGATAACCTAACCTTTACCATTCTATCCAAACGGGTAGATTGGGAAAGAGACCTTTTAATAGGTCAGGGAATCATTGTTAATAACGGAGAGCCAGAAGTTAAATGGTTCTAACCACAACAGGCGAGAGGGGAGCCTTAATCCACTAATCACTATCGTGATTTTATTTTTATATTTTAACTAAATCTTTATTAAAATCTACTTTATTTATATTTACGTTTGATGCATTATGTCTTGATTTCATAGCGACTCCATTAAGAAGAATATCATTAATAACAGAACCACACATAACGCCAACATGTTCTGTTTCAAGAGTTTCTCCTAATTTACCATAACAAACATTACATACTCCTTTTTTAGAAATACAATGTAATGGACTTCTAATTTTAATTGTTTTTCCAATTAAGTTTAATTCAGGAGTTACTTCTGCTAGTTTATTTGTTTTCGGATCTAAATACCATCTTCCAGGAATACCTCCAAATATTTCTTTAGTTACAAATAAATCTAAATATCTTTTAGTTTTACAATCGCCTTTTTCTAATTTAATATTAGCATTAGCATAAACAACATCTCTTGATAATGCTCCTGGTCCAGCAGCACCAGAACTTCTAGTATACAATCCGGAACGAGCTTCTGCAGCATTATTATAAAATTCTTGTAAATCAAACCCTTCCGTAATTGAATTAGTACTCGGATTTAAAGCATTACCTTCAATATCAACAGGACTTCCTTTGGCTATAACTAAAATAGCATAATCCATAGGACTTCCTTTGGCTCCACTCATAATAATATCATAAACAGGATTATTTGTAGATTTAAAATATTCCAATAAATCATTTCCTAGTTCTTCGGTTATATTTCTGAATTCGCTTGGATCCAAATCTTTAGTTAATATTTTATCTTTTTTCTTTTGAATATGAGGAGGAAGAGTAAAACTTTCATCAGTAAAAGCAACAGGACTAAATGTTCCCATTTTAAAAGCTTCTTGATTAATCTTAGTAGCTGTTTCGGTTGCTACTTCTGGACTATATTTAGTAACAATATCAGTTAAAAGATTAGCACTTCTTTTCTTTGTAATTGGTTCATCAATGAACGGATAGTCTTCAGGAAGAAGCATATTAAATAAAATACGTCCTAACTGTAAATTTTTTGAACGGCCATTTGTTTTCTTAGGATGATTATATCCGAATTTAGACTGAAAAGTTATTCCTTCTTGTCGCATTAATTCGTATATATCTTCCTTTTTTTCTACTTTAGTTGTCGCCATTATTTTTCCTATTTAAACATTGTATCAAACATCTTTTGTAAACTTTCATTAGTATGAATTCTTCTGATAGTTTCTCCTATTAAATCACATAAACTAACTACTTCTATTTTATCACATTTTTCAGTTTTACCATTTTGTCTAATTGAATCAGTTACAAATACTTTTGTAATTTTAGATTTACTAATTCGTTTATGTGCTCCATCACTCAAAACTCCATGAGTAACAAACATATAAACGCTATTTGCTCCCTGTTCTATTAATGCATCTGCCGCTTTACAAGCGGTTCCGCCGCTATCCAACATATCATCAATTAACAAACAATCCTTCCCTCGCACTTTTCCAATAAGATTCATTACTTCTGCTTTTCCTGCTTTTGGTCTTCTTTTATCTACAATCGCAATATCAATATTATCTAATTTTTTAGCATATGCTCTTGCTCTTGTTACTCCTCCTACATCAGGACTAACAACAATAGGATTATTTAATCCTAATTCTTTAATTTTTTTAATTAATATTGGACTTGCATAAATATTATCTACATTGATATTAAAAAATCCTTGTGTTTGTGTAGAGTGTAAATCAATAGTAATTAATTTATCTGCTCCACTATTCGTAATCATATCTGCAACTACTTTAGAACCAATTGATGATCTTCCAAACAATCTATCTGCTCTACTATATCCTAGATACGGAGCAATGATAGTGATTCTTTTTGGACTACATCTTTTAATTGCATCAATCGTAAGTATTAATTCCATTAAATTATCATTAGCTGGATATGGAGTCGATTGTATTAAAAATACATCTTTCCCTCTAATATTTTCATTAATCTCTACATTAATTTCGCCATCTTTAAAATTTGAAATATTTATTTGACTAAGATTAGTTCCAAGATATTCACATATCATAGAACTTAATTCTGGATTACTTCTTCCACTAAAGACTTTCATAAATAAACCCCTTCATTTATTTTGTTTTTTTTATTTTTAGTTTTATTATATAGATATAACGACATACTTTAATTTAATATAAGGAGGAACATAAATTGTTTTGGACTGCATTTGGAGCGTTCTTTGGAGCTATATTCGGAACATTTGTTGCAATTGTCGCAATCTTTGTAACTATTATGGTTTTTATCGCAATCGTTGAGAGTATATAATTATGTCTCAAAAAATGATTAAGATACCGGAAAGAAGAAGGAATGGTAGAAGACAAACTGATAAAAAGAATCAAAAAACTAAGATATCTGCTTCTGTAAAAGCACAAGTATTTGCAAGAGACAAAGGTCAATGTTTTTGTTGCGGATCTAGTCTCAACGGAAATGCTTCTTATGATCATTTTATCCCTCGATCTTCTGGGGGAACAAATGATCCAGAAAACATCTTTACGTGTTGCGCGAGTACCAATAATTTCTTTGGAAATAAAAGTGCTGCTGAGAAAATGAGACTAATCTTAAACTCTCCACATAGAAAATTTCCATGTTCTAAAATTTCAAAAATAATTAAGCAACCAACTGAACAACAATAAAGGAATTGAATTATGTCAAATTTTCCACATCAACAACCCGCTCCTGAATCTGCTTCTGGTACTTGGGCCAAACGATACGAAAAGAAGTTTGGTCGTCCGCCTCAGACTGATGGAAAGGGAGGTTACAAAGTTAACGGACAAGTTTGTCATCGTCCTGGTAAAACTCGTTGGGACAAGAGTCCTGGCTCAAACAAAGAAGAGTAGAAGTTTGGGGCCGAAAGGCCCCTATCTCTTTAATCATTAGAGAAGAAATTTTTTAATTGTGTTTCTAGTATCAATGGATCACTTACAAATACAAACATTTCATTACGAGATTCTATCCATCCTCTCTTCTTTTTTATTTTAGCTAAATATCTAGGCTTTAAATAGTTAGATACTTCTATCCAAGCAGGAGGAGATAAATTAGGAAAATAAAAATCACAACTAAATTTTTTATCTTCAAAATATAATTTTTGCCGTTCAATATCAGAATCAGGAAAATACGTTAATAGTACTTTGTATACTTCTAATTCTATTTTACTATGAAATCTTTTATTATTATAATATTGATATCTTCGTTTTCGTTTTCTTCTCGTCATATTAAAAAGCAAACATACTTTTGATAGGGCTATTTGCTAATTTTTCTTTTATTTTCTTTTCTTTTAATGCATCTTTTATTAAGATTTTTTTATCTATATCTAATTGTTTCTGAGATTCTTGTAAGTATTCATATCTTCTTTTATCTCCTTGAGACATAGCTTGTGCTGGTACTTTATCTAACCATCTTAATTCCATATCGACTACTTTACGCTGAGTATCAATAAAACTATGATGAACTCCTGAAGCAAACATTTGATACTTCATATCTTTTACATATTTATCATCATTGTGATTATCTAGGTAAGTCATTGCTCCAAAAGCAGTTCCTACAATAAATACTACTCCAGAAGCAGCCATTCCTAACAATTTTAAAATATCAGTTCTTGTTCTTGTTCTTGTTCTTCTTTCTGGTGTTGGTGGTGACATTTAAACTCCTTTGTTTTTACTATTTTAATAAAGATATTATAGAATGAAGCATCGGGCTCTTAAACCCGTCTTTCCAACCCTCCCCCTTGGGAAAGTCGGTTGATGAAATGAGCTCCCGTCCCAGTCGAGTATCGTTCTCGACTGGGACTGCAATTTATTTTAAAATAAAATTAAATAATTACTTTTAAATTATTAATAATAAGTAAGCGTAAATTGGTACAGTTATTAATCCTAAAATACCAGCAATTAATAATTGTCCGTTGGTATTGTAATAGTTAGGATTTTGTTTACAAGTTTTACAGTTTACGCCCCATTCTCTCAGACAAACACTTTCATGGACTTCAATACCATCACAGTCTCTTTCGAAACCGAATTTAATTAATTTATTTTCCATATTTTTATTTCCTTTTTGTTTCTATTTAATTCCCATCAAATAATTTCAAATAACCTTTCAAAGTTTGCTATTTTAAATATGTTATGAATTTCAGAGTTCATATTAATTAATTTGATGGTACTATTTTCATATTGAGATATTGTTTCTTCTCTAAAAATTAGGAGTATTCCTAAAGCAGCACTATCTACAAATTCTACTTTAGAAAAATCAATTGTATATTCCATATTATCTTTAATATTTGCTTTATAAGCTTCTCTAAAGCATTTATAAGATCCAAAATCAAAAACTCCATTAATTTCAATCACTACTTCGTTATCCCTTTTATTTACTACTTTAACATTGTGTTTGTGCTTCATAATTGGGTCCTCTCTATATAATCTTCTCCAACTCTAAAATGGACATAGGTTTATGGTAATGATAACCTTGCCCTTTATCACAGTTAAGCTTCTTAAGAAACTTGACTTGATCTTTGTTCTCTACTCCTTCTGCTATAATTTTTAAGTTTAAACTTTGTGCCATTTTAATAATAGCTTTTACAATAGCCACGTCTTCTGGATCTTTTGGAACTTCGTCAATAAAAGATTTATCAATTTTTAGAGTACTGGCTTTAATTTTCTTCAAATAACTAAGAGAACTATATCCGGTTCCGAAATCATCAATAGCAACAGTTACTCCTATCTTAGTTAATCTGGTCATAATATTAATAGCCTTTTCAATATCTTCCATCATCATACTTTCCGTTATTTCAAGTTGAATTAATTCTGCAGGAAATTCAGTTTCTTTAATAATTTTATTTACTATTTTTGGAAAGTCTGGATTTTCTAATTGAGAAACACTGACATTAATTGACACATATAAATCAGAATCATCGTTACACACACTTCCCATTTCTTTGCATGAATTTAAGAATATCCAATCTCCTAGTTTTGGCATCATTCCTATCTCTTCTGCAATTGGGATGAATATATCAGGAGGAATATTTCCAAGATTAGGATTATTCCACCTTAATAATGTTTCAACTCCAACTATTTTAGCACTACTTAAACAAATAATTGGTTGGTATACCATATAGAATTCATCATTTTGAAGAGCAGTTCTGAGTTCTTTTTCAATTTTTAATTTGGTATTATTTTCATTATCTAAATCAGAAGTATAATATTTATAGTTGTTTTTTCCTTCTTTTTTAGCCTGATACATAGCAGCATCTGCTTTTTTCATTAAATCGTCTTTAGTTACTCCATCATCAGGAAAGAAGCTAACTCCAATACTTCCAGATATTAATACTTCTTGATTAAGATTGCAATAGCTTTCTGGAGCTTTACTTTCTAATTTTAAATTAAAAGGAGTACTTAATTGAGTAATAATTTTCTTGGCAATTTTTCTTACTGCGATAGGTTGTTTTACATCGCTCAAAATAACAAGAAACTCATCTCCTCCAAGTCTAGCAACAGTATCTACTTCTCTTACACAAGTTTCTAATCTTCTAGCAACTTGTTTAAGTAATTCATCTCCAGCTTCATGTCCGAATGTATCATTTACATATTTAAATCTATCTAAATCAATAAATAATATAGCAGCTTTCGTACCGTTTCTTTTGGCTGCCATTTCTGCTTGTTGTAATCTATCATCTATCATATTTCGATTAGGAAGACCAGTCAATTTATCATAATTAGCTTGGAATCTTAATCTATCTTCAAATTTCCTTCTTTCTGTGATATCTTTGATAATAGCGCTATACACTTTTCTTTCTTTAAAAGGCCAAATAGTAAGAGTAACTTGCATTGGAAATTCTTCATTATTTTTTCTCTTCCCATACAATTCGATATCTTTTTCATCTACAACAAAAAAACTTTTTTCAATTTTAATTGCTTCTTCACAAACTTGAACATATCCACCAACATATTCTTCTGGAAGTAAAGCCATAAATGTTGTTCTCATTGCTTCTTCTTCAGTATATCCAAAAACTTTAGTAGCTCCATTATTCCAAAATATAATTTTTCCAGCATCATCAATACTAACAATAGCATCGTGCGTTGATTGTGTTACTAATCTGAATTTTTCTTCCGACTCTTTAACTTTTATATTTTTAATTCTTAATAATTCATTAATTTTCTTTGTTTCTACAGCAGAATATATAAATAACCCGATTAATAAAAAAGGACCAATAACAATTAAACCGCTAATTAACACAGCTTGATCTAAATGATGATCAACATCACTTATATTATTATATATTTCAAATAGTCCTACTAATTCAATTTCGCCGTTATCATTCTTAAATAAAATAGGAATATGAGTTTCAACAACAGTATTCACCATCAAGTTACCATCAGAAGAGTAATGTCCCTTTTCAATAACAGTAGATACTACTTTTTTATTAGTACCAGACTCAACTGTTGTTTCACACTTATCAATCGTCCCAATTTCTTCAATATTAGAAGAATATATAACATTACCATCATTATCAAGAACTCTGAATAAATCTATCCTTAAATCACTAACAACCCAATTAATGTTTTCGTGTAATCTTGGATCATTTAAGTCTAAATCAACATCTTCTTTTAAATGGACACTATGAATATTATTATTCTCTGTATGGTTATGTCCTATATGATTCTTTTGATCAATATCGTGAATTATATGGGATGCCATATGTATTGCTTCTACTTCTTTTGATTCTATAATTGTATTATGTAAATGCTCATTCAATTTATAACCAGTATATATTGGAAGAGATATCGCAATTAATATTATTATTCGGATAATCCATTTATTCATTCATTTACTTTCCCTTTTTCTTATTTTGAATTCGAAAACAATTTATACATTTGAGTGAGAGTAGCAAACTTACCATGTTCTTTTGCATATCTTTCTAAACTACCAAAAGGAACAGGATCAATTTCATCAACAGCAACTCTAGGATCTTCTTCTATAAATCTTTTAATTTTTTCATAATCGCCAGAACCACAGTAAACATTAGCTACCGTTAAATCTCCTTTTCCTTTTCTTCCTGCTCTATTAATAAGCTGAACAAGACTAGAACTATCAAGAGGAACGAATTCACCAGCATCAAACTTATCTAATTTTGGAATATAGAGATGTTTACAATTAACATTGGCACCAACACCAAGAGCATCCGATGCAAAAAGTACCGGCAATTTACCACTTTTAAATAACTTTTGAATAGCTTCTTTGTGTCGCTGATGCATACTTCCAACCATAACTCCTATACCACGCAAAGCAGCTTGATAAAGTAAATTATCAGGATTAGCTCTTTCTAAAGCTCTTCCTCTAAATCCATCTTCAACAGCTTTAATATCAAAATATTTTAAGAATTCAATATCATCAACATTAGCACTTCCATCGTCTAAACCAACAGGAGTCTTATCACTAATGAAATCATTAGCTTCTCTATCTGCTAAATCTGCAACAGTCATGTCTCCGTTTTTATCTCTAATATGTCGATCATAAGTATCTACATTTTTAATAGTAAAATTTTCATCGTCTATATCAGAAGGATTTCTAGAATGATCATTTTTAAACATTTGCTTTGAAGTTAATTCGTGACTAGTTACTTTTCTAAGGTCATTTATTTGAGTTTTAATTTTATCATATTCAATCTTATCTGGATTCTTTTGTCTAAGAAGATTTTCTAATTTATCCTCTAAATCATTTAATGATTTTTCAACTTTCGCTACACTATTTTTATCAGTTCTTCCTAATTTTAAATTAGTCAATTGGTTCTTAATAAGTTCATAGTCTTCATTAGACAAAACCGCAGAATCTTTTAAAAGTTTTTCAAGTTTAACTATTTCTCTTTGGACTTTGATTTTCTTAATTCTGACATCTTCTCTGTCAATAAGTTTAGAAGGTTTTTCTGATCTAACATATTCTTTATTAATAATAGGCATTCTTTCATCAACTACTATATCTTCGATTAATCTAAAAATACCACCTACCGTCATTCTTTTAACCGAAAATAATAACATAATAGAATTGGTTTGTTTTTTTCTAACAATATCTTTAACTAATTTAATTATATCTTCTTTTTGCTGCATCTTATCGTAAGGCATAATATTAATTTTACTTCTATTTGCCTGTCCGGTATCTCTTGCTTCTTTTTGATTCTTCGGAAGATTCTTCGGAATTTTAGTTAACTCTCTTTTAAATTCTTTATTTATTAAATCTTTAATAGATTCAACAGTATTATCATTAACACTACCAGTCATTAAAAATAAACTTGATGTTCTTGGAGTTCTTCTGATTATATTGATGAATTCTTTTTGTTTCTTTTCTACATCTTTACCAACTGATTGACTTCCAGGAACCCCTATAAATTGTTGAGTTTCATCAATACAAACAATATTAAATAATTTACCATATTTATCCATCAATTTAGTCATGGGTTCATATGTTCCAACAATAATAGGTTTTATTTGTCCAAATATTCCTCTAGTTGAACTAGGATAAGCAGCAGCTTGACCTCCTCCTCCTACTAATAATCCAACAAATTCATTATTTACAAATTCATATATTTTATTAATATCTGATTGAGTTAATCTATTTAATTGTGGTTGGTTTTGATCTCTTGTATTTGGAGGTCCGATAGTATTATTAGCAAGAACATCGACAGACCTTAATACTTTTCCGGTTCGAGGATCTCTTGATGGAGAAGTTGTTCCGTCTGTTATTGCAGGACTATATCTTCCTCCTTGGGGAGTTTGTCCTATTAAGTTCGTTATTGGTCTTCCGCCATTAAGTTGAATTATCTGTTGAAATAATTGTGGATTTTGAGCAACCATCCTAAGAAGACCAAATGTTCCGTCTCTAAGAAAATCTTGTTTTGCAATTTGAAATGCAAGTTGTGTTGTAGGAACTACAAATGCAATTCTTGGAAGAGGAACTCCTCTTGGTTGAGGACTTAATTTATCTTCTAAAAATTTAAGAAACTCTGCTCTCCAAGAACATAATACTGGACCAGTTTTACCAGCAGCAGGAGGAACAGAAATAATAGCATCTCTTCTTCCCTGTCTATATCTGTTATATACTTCGACTTGCCAACCGCTTAATTTATGTCCACATTCATCTCCAATTTTAGGGAATTTAGAAGGAGTATGTTGTCTATTTAATCCACTCCCTTGAAATGCATCAATCTCTTGGTCTTTCAAATGACCCATATCTGATGTTGTTCCCATACCATACAATTCTTCTATTAACTTATCTATATCCATTATTAAGCATCCTTAGTAGCAGCATAAACAGAAGCAACGGCGTCAAGATCTAAGTTATAAACGGTTTTACCATATTGATTACTATTAAACCATTTAGCTTTTGTTTTAGCAGGATTCATATTCTTATTTGCTACTTCTTTTGCTTGATTTGTGAAAAGAGGAGTTACTGCTACAGTATCACCATCACAGTCTCCTCCAAGCGGTCCTAAATCCATAGAATTGAGAACTGCTACTCGACCTTCAGTTATTACAGGAGTGGCAGCAAACCAGCTTCTACGTCCAAGAACAGGGTCTCTTTTTACAATTACAGTTGCTGTTTTACAAATTTCTCTGATAATATCTTTTAGTAAAGTTTCTAATTGTGGGTCTATTTGTTCAGGAGCAGAACCCCAACTTTGAAGTAGTTTATTAAATTCATTATGATCAATCATATTATCTTCTTCTCTTCCGAGAATATTATTAATAGTTCCTAAAACTTTTTTCTCAGTATCTTTAGTATATACATGATAACTAACAAGAGGCTCATAAATTTTCATTAAAGTATGCCAGGGCATACCAATTTCGCCAAGTTTAGTACTAGGAGAAGACGCGAGAATAATTCTTGTACTAAAGTCCATAGTCTTCTTAAGCATACTTCCACGAAATAAACCTCCTTTACCTTTCATTAAATTCTGTTTAATCCAGGTACTGATTTGAACTAATACTTTTTGAACTTTCTCAATAATATTATCTCTTAATTCTGGGTCTTCTTTAGCAATATCCAATTGAAGAATAGTATATAATAAACCTTTATAAAAGTTATTAATTTCAGATTGACTAAATGCTGCTCTTGCTGCATCTTTACGACTCATATCAATGTCTCGCAAACCACCAGGAGGAACAATAAGCCATTTATCAATTAAGATTTTAGATTTATTCTTTTCTAAATAAGCAGCTTCGCTTACTTTTTCTTTTTTGGCAATCTTTCTTAAATCGATTTTATCTAAATTATCAATTAAGAAAGCTAACCCAGTTCCTCCATTTGCATCAGGAATAAGCTTACCGTCTACAATTTTATATCTTGCTTTTCTACTCATAATTTTAGAAGTAGGTTCACTTACAGTTTTAATTAAATCATAAATCTGAGGATGAAAAATCTTATCTTTTAGATCAACATAACCAAATCTATTTTTTCTTTCTCTACCGCCTACTTTGCCAAATATTTCTTCACTCCACAAACCTTCAGGGTCATATTTTGTACCAGTTGGAAGATTTGCATTCTTTACTTCCAATAACTTATTTTTTTGTATCTCTTTCGGGATATCTAATAATTTTAATTTCATTTATCTTACTCTTCCTAATCTTGGATTGTTACATACTAAACATTTATCTTTTCTATAATATATTGAATCACATCTATTACACATTTTAAAGTTTCTATTATGAACTTCGTCTAATGCATAACTAGACGCAGGTCTTAAAGTTTCTCCACAACTAGGACAAAATCTACCAGTTGTTCTTATTTCACTTTTAGAAATAAAAATTTTGCACCTATCACAGTGCATATATTTGTTTGGATTAAAACTCAATTCTATTTGTTCCTCCTAGAGTAGTTATAGCAGCAACTTCAACATAGTTAAGTTCTTCAAAATAACCAGTCCAAGGAGGCCATAACTCATAATTTTTTCCATCATTAAGTTTTAATTTAACTTTGTCTGGTCTTTTCCTTAGTCTATAATGTTCTGCTATTCTGTTTAGATTCTCTTGAGCTTCTTCTCTCGTTTTGTATAAATCAACATATTCATAATGAGGTTCTGGATCTCTACCAAAAGAATTTCCTGTAGTGTATTCACAATATAGTAAAAAATATTCTTTTCCCGGTTCAACTTCATATTGAACTGTCAGACCATTATGGTATGTTTCTTCATCTACAATTTCAATTCTCTTTGCTGGAGATTCGATTTTTATGAATGTTGTTGTCTTAGACATTTAATAGCATTTGCTCCTCTATTCCAAATTTAATATCATCAAATAATACAATAGAAAGTATTTCATTTTCTACAACATCTAATGTTTCAATGTTTACTGCTTTATTATTATAATGTAATATCGTTTGAATATGGCTTGTATATTCATAAATTTCACACCAAATTTTCATACCCGGAACATCACATATTATAAGACCATCTAAATCATATGGATGAAATGATTCTCTGTTTGAGATATCTATTATTCTATTGGTAATTAATTCTTTTAGTGTATCAGACATCAGTTAATAATTTCTCCTCAAGTATAAACTGAAAATCATCTTTCATACCCATTTCTTCAAGTTTCTCAAGAAATTTCGTAATTCCCCATATTCTTTCATGACCAATTACAAATTTATTTTCTTCAAAATCATCTTTATCAAATACAATACAACAAAATCTAATTTCGTCATATTTAAAATCAAATATATTTTCTCCCCAATCGCTAGGATTACTTAAAGGAGAACGATAAATGCCTGATGTATCGGGAGGCTCTTTAAATAGTTTTAAAGTATTTAATAGCTCGTCAGACATCAGTTAATAATTTTTCTTCTAATCTGAATTTGAACTCATCAAATAGTTCTAATTCTTGGAGGGTTTTTACAAACTCAACGAATTCAATATTATCATCATAGTTAGCACTACTGTTTGGTTTATCAAATTTACCGAGATAAAATTGATTTTCGTGAATATGCTTTTGGCTAGTTGTTGAATTGTTTAATCCAATTCTAACCATAATAGCCATTCCGTCTATACTTGTTTCAAATATCTTTCTGCCATAAGAAAGCATATTTTTATCATCTAATTTTTTATGTAATAGATCTAAGTTTTGCCAAGTATCAAACATTATTTAATATAACCTCTTCCATTTTAAAATTGAAATAATCTAATAAATTATTTTCTTTTAATTGATTATAAAAATCTATTCTATTAGCTTTACTATATTTAGCTCCATCTGGATTCAATATCCAAAATCTACTTTCCTCAAAACCAGTAACGGTATAACCAAAACTATCAGCCATTCTTTTATCTTGTTCTTTCCTAAGCTTTCCCCAATGGTCATTCTCTTCCATTTCAAATACTATTTTAAATTTATCATCTAAACTAAACATAGTAAATGTATTATAAGCGTGATCTTCTCTGATTCCCTCTGTTTCAATAATAGGCATCATATCCCATTCACTATGAGAACCTCTCGGACAAAGTTTAACAATCCAATCGTCTATTATTTGGATATTATTAGAGAAAGTATCAAATTCAGGGTCTCTGATTATAGATATTTTTTCATATATTTTTCGTTGTTGTTTAACGAATAGAGTTCTTAAAAAGTTAAACATTTAATAATACCTTTTCTTCTAATATGAATTTAACTTCATCATAATCTTTAATTTGAAAAAAGAATTCATCAAATGTATTGTGTCTATGAGTTCTCATTTTAGCACTACCAGGACCAAGTACTCTATTATTAACTTTAACGTGAATATACTTTCTATTCTTAATTATGTCTCTTTCTTCTTGATGTAAAAAATCATATTGAGAATAACCAAAGCACATTTCTCCGTTATTGAAATCAATAATAAAATCATTAGTCTTATTTATTTCTGTTAACAGCTCTAAAATATCATTCCTAATACTATTTAACTCTGGTCGAAAGTATAAAGACAGTCTCCTAAAGTCATTAAATATTCTTTGAAAATCCTCTAATCTATTCTTTCTTCTATAGATGTTAACTGCTCCAGCAAGTGCAAAACATATAAATGCTACAAAGTATGACCATTCTTCTGACCCCCATCCACTAATTAATATATAAGGATACATCAACCAATATATTAATACATTATTCCAGTGATTAGTATAAGACATAAACCATTCTGCAAAATTATAAAATTTATAACCCACTTAACAATTTCTCCTCAAGTTTAAGAATTATCTCTTCTGATAGATTAACATTCTCTATTAGATTAATTAATATTCCATTTTTATTTTTGTGAGTATTTAACCAATGATTCCATTTGCTATCAGGTTCATATATTATTTGATTAATAGCAATAGTCATACTTTCGCCCATAGATTTTTTCATATTAAATATCCTTCAATAGTTTCTCTTCGATAGCAAGTTCAATTTCTTCCGGTAATTCATAATCTTTTAGTAAATCTAATAATATTTTTTTCTTAGTCCTATGACTTTCGAGCCATTTAAAAAGTTCACTATCAGAATTATATAGAATATCATTAACGGCGTTTTCCATTTTAATACTCATCCGCTCTTTCAATTTAAATATCCATTTATTCAATCCAATCTAAAGTAGTTTCCTCCAATTCATCTATAAACATCATTTCTGTTATATCTATAACAGAATGGTCAATATCTTGAATTTTAATACTTAATTCTTCTTTACAATTTAAACTCTCAAATAAGTATTTTGCCTTCTCTACTGACTCTGTGTGATTATTCATCTTAGCTTTTACATAACCGGCATATAATAAATCAGATCTAACTTTACCACTATCAGGATTAACAATTGGATATTTAAGATTTTTGCTATCTAAAAATGCATCTTCTCCATATGCTTCAAGGATTGATTTTCTAACTTCTGGTTCAGCAAGGTCTTGTTGAACTTTTGGAGGTATTGTTTTCAATATTGCTTTTAGTACATCTTTTAACATTTTATTATCTTCCTTTATGATTTATATTATTCTTATCAGAATAAGTAATTTTTGTATCACCACAAGTATATATTACTTCGGGTACGTGTGGTTGAATATAATAACAAGTTGGACATTTTAATTGCACTTGTTTTGGATTGTCTGATGTTTCAAAAGGCAGCAATATAGAAGAATCCATTTTACATGTTAATGGGTGTACCGGTAATGAAGTTTGCCACCTAACTATTGCTGCTATTTTTTGAGTATTTGTATAGCTCATTTTTTAACTCTCTTCTTAATATTCTTAATTTCATTTATTATTTCAGTTTTAGGAATATCTATTCTTTTAGATATCTCATCAAGATTTAAATTATCAGATTCAATTTCTGATTTATTTCTTCTTTTATAATCCATAATATTTAAATTTTCATAAGTAGTTATTAATTCTTTTGCTTCAAATAGTGTTTCAGGATTATCTTGTACTTGTAATTCTTTCGGATGTACATTTTCAATATTAATAAAACTTTCTTTATAATTAACTCTAAAAAAATCAATAATTGTATTATCTGTTACAGAATGTATCCACGTAGTTATTTTACTTTTACTTTCAAAAGTATCAATTTTCTTTAATAATTTAATTAATACCTCTTGGTAAATATCTTCCCTATCTGCTTTATTAATAACTTTTAAAGTAATTATCTTTTTAATTTGACTACTGTGGATTTTAACTATTTCGTTAAAGTCCATTTAAGTTTCCGTATTCATCTATAAGTCCTAGTTTCTTTGCTTCTATTCCTGTCCAGATTAATCCTTCGAATAACTGGTCGTCTGTTCCTTTTATTCGGTTTCCTCTTGATTCTTTAATATCTTTAACTACTTCAGTATGCATTAATTTTGCAGATTTAGTTAAATGTTTTTGAATATGATCTTTCTGATTAGAAGAATTCTTATATTTACCACTCCAAGCAAATATCTTAAATGGCGGTTTTGGTTCAGGATGAGTTACTCCAATATTGCCAACTGTACTACTTTTATAAGAATAAATTTTATCGCTACTTGAAATTCCATAATAACAAGCAGATAAACACTCATTCTCTATATAAGTATGCACAGGAATATTAATAGATTTAATATATTTATATATTTTTTCACCTTGAACTATTCTGCCACCAGTACTATTGGCTTTAATTATAATTTTATTAGGATTAGATTTTAATACTTCTTCTATCTGATTAATTAAATTATTCCCATCAATACCTTGCTTGCCTTCTTTTATTTCTACTATGTTAGATTTTAACACAACTGTAGTTTTGAAAAATCTACCATAAATCCCACATAAACAAGCAATAATAACAAGTAATAACCATATCGAAAATGCTAATTTTGTCGGGCCAAACTTTATTAAATTTTCCTTAATATCCATTCTATACTACACTCCGTTGTACATGGGAACTGTGTCTGGTCTACTAACTGATTGGTTTGAATATAAAATTCATTATGAACCATAATCCTTTCACTAATAGCCCTATTACTAAATTCCGCCGCTAAATCAATAATATTAATACTATCGTGACTCCAACTATCTTCTTTATGCATTGTAAATGTGTGCTTATGGTCTGTATTAAATTTACTAGGCCATACTCCTTGTTCATACATATCTTCATCAGGAATACTTATTATAATAAATCCTCCCGGTTTAACTACTCTAATCCAATTATCTAATGCTATCCTTACATCTTCCATATGTTCCAGACTATGAGAACTATGTAAAAAGTTAAATGTATTATCTTCTATACTTTCTAAGTATTGACCATCTCCATCTGGTTCTAATTCCCAAGCTTTAATATTAAGCATCAAAGGAAAACCAGTTCTACAGAATCTGGCTATACTATCAGGACCAGCACCTATATCAATTCCATTACCAACAAAATATCTACTATGAAATATACCTTCATTAAATCTTCTTTTTATTGCTTTACTTGCTTCGTACATTAAATAACTCTCCTAACTACTGCTTGTTTAGTATTTAATACTTCTACATTTTCAGGTTTATCAGAAAAGAATTCATCTACTGCTAATTTAGCACCTTTACAAGTATTAAATCCATAATCATCAAATACGATTATTCCTCCGTCACAGAGACGAGGATATATAAATTCACAACAATCTAAAACTGATTGATAGATATCTACATCTACATGAGCAAATGATATTTTATAATGACTTTTGTCTTTAAATGTATCAGGAATAAATCCTTTATGAAACCAAACAACATTATCACCAGAAACTTTTTCTACTTTATCAATAACCGATTCAAGAGAAGTATTACTAAAGTCTCCTTTTTTATGATAGTTATCTTTATCAGTATTCACAGAAGGCATTCCTTCAAATGTATCGAATAAGTGTAAACTTTTATTTTTTGGTAATATTGCACTTAACATCATTGCAGTACCACCTTTAAATACTCCACACTCAAATACATCGCCTTTTATATTATTAGTTTCATATAATGAATCATATAATATTCTACATCTATCTTCACTTACAAGAGTATGACTTTGTATTTCTCTATAAATTTCTTTAAATTCAATCACTTAACTTCCCCGAAAAAATAAAGCATTAATGATTTAATGCTTTTCTAATTGGAGTGGGGTGAGGGATTCGAACCCTCGAAATAGCGGTTTTGCAGACCGCCGTGTTAGGCCACTTCACCAACCCCACAATTAATATTTATTTCTTTGATAATCCTTCCATTTTATTTACTCCTCTATGGCTTTCTCAGCCATTTTCATAATAGATTTAAAAGAGACAGCACCAGCAATGAATCTTGCAGTATGACAAAACACAGCATCATCAATGCCAATCATTTTATTAAGTTCTTCTGGGTCTTGTCCAGCCCAAGACTGAGGTAATGCTTTGCGTTTGTCAAAACTTCCAGGATTACTAGGAATACATTGAATTCTCCAATCATTATTCTCAGAAGGATAAACAACATATAACTCATCATATGTATTCTTAATGAGAGTTCCCATCCAAGGCATATGAGTATCAAATACAATTACTTTAGAATTTTCATCTTGAGCTTTGTGAATAAATTCAAGAACTTTATCTCTTGCGAGAATTACAGAACGAGCAGAATTAATCTCATTGATAAGAAATGCTTCTGCATAATGAACAGCATTATTAAAACAATTATCAAAATCTTTTTCTGCATCCCAAGAAGGATTAAAGTTAGAAATGATTTGAGAAACCGTATAAGGCTGAACTCCATCGAAAAGAGATTCATAGATTTTAGTACCAGTATCACCAGCATCAATAATCTGAACTAAGTTCCAATTAACTCTTTCCCAAACTTTTTCAAGAAACGAAATACCATTATCTTCTCTACAAATACGAGTAACCATTTCAAGACCATAGTGATCCCAAACCAAACCAATACTTGATTTCTTAATACCACTTTGTTCGTGAATCCCTGCCCCTCCTCTTTGGTGATGGTCAAATCTTCCTTTAGGAATATCATATACTTGTCCAACATCAACAACAATATCAGCAGAGTTAATAATGTCCATATCTCTTGTTCTTACAACTTGTGCGTCTGGATACATGAATTTCAATACCGCAATACTAAATACATCATCGCAATGGAAGGAGCCGTTATGCGTAGCAATAATCATTATAATTTAATCCTTTTATTAGTTAGAGTTAATTACTCTGTTATATCTATATATCTTAACCAATAAACTTGTTAGATTTTTTATGATTTTCGTGTGCTGTTAATATTTGCAAGTTATTTTCTACATGTAATCCACATACATTCTTTCCTTGAAGAGGAACAATGTGATCTACATGTCTCTTAATTCCGTCTTGTTGTTCTAATTCTTTTGCTTTTAAATATATACTTTCTATTTTTTTATCATTCGCCCAGAAGACTGCTGCTTGACCTAATATTGCTCTTCTTTTAGCATTTAGGTTACAATATCTTTCTTTATTCTCTTTTCTATATTCTTTAATTTTGTCTTTATTTTTAATTTGATACAATTTATCATATTTGGATTTATTATTTTTATTATTGTCAAACCATTGTTTTATTTTATCTTTATTTTTCTCTCTATATTCAGCATCTTGTTTTGATATTTTTTCTTTATTATCAATTCTATATTGTTTTTTATATTCTTTAGAGGATTCTTTAATTTTTTCTTTATTATTAGATCTATACAGTTTTACTTTGGTTTTTACTTCTTCTCTATTTTTAGAATATCTAATAGCATCGTATTGTTTTTTGCAAGGTTTACACTTTATTTCTTTACTTCCAAATTCAATTTGTAATTTGTATTCTTTACAAATATTACAAAATTTCTTTTCTGCAACTTCTTTTTCAAAAATTATACCGAATAATTCTTTCATAATTTAATTCTCCTAAAATTAAATGTTATTGAGTAAGAAAGAATATTAAGAGTATTCTTTCAACGTGGCCAAACGCTGTCCTCAAATAGGTTTAATAATACAAATAAAATAATTTATTTACATTTACAGTTGCCATTACATTGTTGTTTTTCTTCTACTTTACATGAATCAGGTTTAACCAAACACTTGATAAGATATCCCATAGATCCAATAATTGTCATTATTACTAATGAAACTATTAATATAGTTATTCCATAAATTGTATATACTTCTAACATTTTCTTTTTCCTTATTGCGTAAAAAATAGTCTATTTATTAGACTTTAGTGGCGCTCTCGATAGGATTCGAACCTATAACCTCCGGATTCGTAATCCGGTGCTCTATCCAGTTGAGCTACGAGAGCTTTTTTAGGATGCCCCAGTGGGAGTCGAACCCACAACTTCTATTAATAAATTAATAAATGTTTTACCAATTAATACTATTGGGCTTTTAAAAAATTAATTAGTTTCTGTTTTACTATTAAAACTACCAGCGGCGGTTGCTATGCAAGGGCCTTTAGACTGAATTTAAATCAGTAACTTAAACTAATTATAAATGGCGAAATAGACAGGATTCGAACCTGCGGATATCAATAACTGGTTTTTCCAGCAACTCCATAATTAAACGGTGTTTTTATTAATACTATATATCAATCTCCTAAGCAAAGCCCAGGATGCCGTAAGCCACTTGGCGTACTATTTCAAGTTTAAATGATGGCGGAAAGTGAGTGATTCGAACACTCGGACCCCTTTCGGGGTCGACGGTTTTCAAGACCGTTTCATTAAACCAGACTCTGACAACTTTCCTTAAATTGTATTGTTAATTGGCGGGAGCACCAAGATTTGAACTCGGAAGGGCGGTTTTAAATTGACATATCAGACTTGAACTGAATGGAGCCTATGACTCTTTGTCCGGAGACCGCTGTTTTACCGTTAAAACTATACTCCCAATGATGCTATAAATGGTGGTAGAAGAGAGATTCGAACTCTCGGAGCGAAGGGTTACTTCGCTCGACCGGTTAGCAACCGATTCCCGTAAGCCACTTGGGTATTCTACCTTAAATTGTAATATCTATATGACAAAAATTAAAATTAACTCCAATAACCTCTCGGAGGCTTGTTTATTCCTAACTTCTTACACCTTTTAGCAACAGCAACATCAGAAACTCCTAATAATTCTGCTACTTTCGTAGTTGGCATTGACCAGACTAATTTCTTTAATTCTTCATAAGATATATTAAACTTCTCTTTGCTTTTCTGTGTACATTCGACAGAACAGAAAATTTGATTTTCTTTATTACTAACATATTCACATTTACAATATTTACAAATTAATGAATATTCTATTATTTGTTTTTCTTCTTTTATTAATTCAATACTGACATTAAGTTTATTTAAATCTATATGATCGTGTACTCCATTATGAACTTCTCTATGACAATTAGAACATAACAAAACACATTTATCTAATTCTGGTCTTGCTCTTTCAAATGCCCAGCTAGATATTTTATCAAATTTTAATTCTTTTTCATTAGGATTAATATGATGAAAATCAAGAGCAGCGTTACATTTATTATAACTACAAATTTGACAACATCCTCCTTTATATTCAACAAACTCAGACTTTCTATTATTGTGAGCTATCTTCACAGAAGCATTCATACAATCACTACACCAAGAAGTTCTTCTTATTTGTAATTTATCTTTAAAATAAAACTTATTAACATCTTTTTCTACTTTACATTTTGTGCATTCTTTTATTTCTTCTAAACATATCTTAAAAAATTCTTCATCTAACATCTCTTAACTCCTTATAATTAAAAATAAAATTTTATTGGGTAAGAATAGATGATAAGGCATCTATTCAATAGGAGCTACCTACTTTCCCCAATCCTTCTTATGTTAGATCATTAACATTAATCGTTCTTCTAGCTTTAACTTTAATTCTTCATAACCAACTTCTCTCATCATCAAATGAGACAAAGACTTAGTCATTTTAGATTCATCTTTCTCATAAATATCATAATCATAATGATTTTTCCAATGAAATTCCCGATAATGAATACAGAACTTTTTAATCCATATATGAGTTTCTTTTTTAGTATGTTTCCCAATAAGACCCAATAAATTAATTATGTCTTTGCATTGTTCTTGATACAACTCAACTCTTTGTTGTTTATTCATATCATTAATAATAAACTTTCTTCAATTTTAAAAAATAATGGGTCTTCTTTATTCATATCTCTCAATATAATACCAATTGCTCCTTTTTTAATACGAGATTCGTTTGGACCATATTCATACAATACCATATCAATAGTAATTCCTCTTTTTAATGTTTCGAGATCTGAATTTTCTTCCATTATTGCTTTTTGTTCATTACAATAAAAGTATCTAACAGGCATTATACCCTCACAACTTTAATAGATTTATTACTTACTATTTCAATTGAATCGTCGGATAGGTCTACTCTTTCTCTTCCATCGAAGTATAATTTATATCCTTCTCTTTCAGGATATACATATAATCCTTTATTCATTGGAATTACTTTATTGGTAAAACTTGGATGTCGTTTGAGATTTGGTTCTCTTACGATAACTCCCATGGCTTGTAAATCATTACTAAAAGGAGTTCCTCCTGCGTTTCTATACCATGCATTTGAGCCCATTCCTGTACTAATGATTACTCCGCTACTATTAAACAGATCGGATTCATTATCGGCAGTTAATCTAAATTCACAGGTATCTTGGCTTAATTTTGCACCTATAAATACTTCATTAATTGCTATAGGTTTTAAAATTTCGCCGTTCAAAATCACAGATAAAACAGGCCATTCTTCAGTATTAATTATTTCCAAAGAACTCCAATTCTCTAATAAATCTGGTAATTTTTCTTCTATTTGATTAGCATTCATACTTGTTAAAGCACCAATACTTCCTCTCTTAATATCAGAATCAACATCACTATTAATCCCTAATAGATAACTATCAGGATATGTCTGAGCAGCCCTTAGAAAAGTACCATCCCCTCCTAAGCTTATCACTAAGTCAGGAGTAATATCAATAGGACAATTATAATAAATACTAAATTTTTCAGATTCCATATAAGTATCTAATAAAGAATTTAATTTAGAACAAGCCATAGCATGATTTTTATGTTCTCTTTCTAAATCCTCTCTTTTATCAGAACTTAATTGAGTAAATTTTTCATATCCAATTGAATCAAATCCAGTTGTTTTAGATATAACTAATATGGTTTTCATTTCAATTTATAACTCCATTAAAATATATTCTTCGGCACATAGGATTAGTTCTTCTATTTCTTCAGGAGAAGCTGTATTAAGTACTCTCTCAACAAATGCTCTGCTACTTCGCCAATCTCCAAATCTTATTCCTTCGTGATTTTCTATTCCAGGAACAGTACGATAATCAAAGTGTAAGGTATAATCTCCAACTTTAAAAGTCCTTTTAATTGAACTTTTATCAGTACAACCATCTAATAAATGAATTATCAATGGGTCTATTTTCATACTTTACCTAAAGCAATTTCTTCAAGTCTGAATTGAACAATATCATCAAAGAGATATCTATTGCAATCTCCACAGAATTGATATTTAGTATATACTACAAATGATTTATCTTGAAAAAAATGATTTCCACAATTATCACATTTATATACCATATTATTCCCAGGAGCTTTTATTCCTTTCGCTTTCATAACTCATAAACAATAGGCTGAATATTAGTCAATTCTCTTTCAATTATTTCTTCAATTTTAGACCAAGCTCCACCACCAAGACCAGCGCCAATCTTAGGTAATCCAATACAATCAAATCCACTTGCATAAAAATGATTAATCTTTTTCATACACTGTTGAATTGCATTGTAACTTACATAAATCTTATCTGGGTCTCTGCCATAGTATTCCTGAGTAATACAATTAACAATAATTTTATTTTTATGTTTATATATTACAGAAGGGATAACATCTCCTAAATTTAATCCGTATTTTTTATATCTATCCATATAATCTTTATATGCGTCAGGATATTTAGATCTAATTGCTTTTGCTACTCCACTATTCATTTTACCTTGAGCATTACAACCGTGTCCGATTAACATACAATCTGTATCTAACAAATTACCTTTACGATAAATTATTTTCATTTTTATCCTTCGTTAAATTTATTATGTTTCTTTTGATTTTCTTCTGCAGTTAAAACCTGAAGATTGAATTCATTATGTAGTCCACAAACATTTGGGTGTTGAAGAGGAATAATATGATCAACATTTCTTGGAATGCCATCTAATCCTTCTAATCTCTTTGCCTCTTCATAAAATAATCTAATTTTATTCTCATCTGCCCAAGATACAGCTGCTTGCCCGAGGATAGCTCTTCTTTTAGCTCCTCTTTGATTTATTTTGTCCTTATTATCAATTCTATATTGTTTAATTATTTCTTTATTCTTTTCCGAATAAGATGCCCAATATTCTGATATTTTTTCTTTATTATTAATTCTATATTGCTTCTTATAATTTTTTATCTTTTCTTGGTTATTTTTAGTATATGCTTTTCTTTTCTCTTTTCTACAAACTTTACATTGATTCAGTCTTCCGAATTTACAATCTACATTCTTATCAAACTCTTTTAGTAATTTATATTCTTTACAATTTGTACAAATTTTACCATCAGGAGTCTCAAAGAAAATTTCTTCTATGATACTCATAATTAATCCTTTTTTATTTATTTCTATGTCTACTAGAGTGAGCCATCTGAGAGGTTCCTCCCATTTTACTATGCCATCGCAATAGTTCTTTAATACAAGGTTGGATTTCTATCCTTTCTTTACAAATAGCTTCATCTAATACTTTTTCTGTTTTAGTATTAATTAATCTTATATGAAATCTATCATTAATTTTAGTTACTTTTGTATCAAGATATTCTTTATTATTCATTATATCACCATTAATAGAAGTTCTTCAAAAACCAGTTCTAATTGTTCAGGTTTTAATTGACATTTTTTGATTATTTTGAGAATAGCGTGTCTGCAATGATGTCTTCTGTTTTTTTCTGTTTGATAATTTACATTAACTGATAAACGATTAAATACTTTATTAGAATAACTACAATAACCAAATTCTATTATATGACTATTATAATTATTATTTCTTAAAACTATTTTTAAATCATATTCTTCGTGTTCAATATTAAATAATGCAGTTTTATCATTTATTTTATCCATTACAGATAATAATAAATTTAAACTTGGAATATATGGATAGCTTATTTCAGACATTTTTCATTTTATTTCCTTTAGTTTATAGTCATAAGATTAAATGCTTATATCTATATGACTATATAATAAAATAAATAAAATTGGTCGGAAAGGGAGGGCGCAATATCACGGAGTTCGTAATATTCTGGCGACCCTCCCAATCCTAATGTGAGGTAAAAATAAACTTCTTAAGAAGTAGTGTGTTGTTACACCAAAGAGAAACTAGTTTTACTGCAATAGCTCGAACATAGTTACTTTGCCTAATTTATCCTCCCCGACTTTTCACATAGACTATTACCGCCTAGCGCCCTGAGTGGCGGAGGTCTTTGTCTCACTCTTTAAATAATGGCTACTTTTAAGCCAATATCCTAATTCTTATTAAGTTAAAAATGGTAGAAGATACCAGATTTGAACTGATGACCCCCTGGATGTAAACCAAGTGCTCTAACCAACTGAGCTAATCTTCTATTTAATTAATGGTGGATAGGGTAGGATTTGAACCTACGAAGCCCGAAGGGCGTTGGATTTACAGTCCAAAGGCTTTAACCACTTGCATACCTATCCATTAAACGTTAATTACTCTTCTTGATTATTTAAAAACTTAATCATCATTTCATAATCATTGAAGTAAATTCCGCCGTTCAAAAGAACCATTTTAGAAACAGCAGTTAAACTTTTTTGCATTTTTGGATCACTAAAGTTTTCAAAGTAAAATATAGTTTTTTCAGGTCTCTTATTACTATCATCAACCACTTCGGCCACAGAATACACACCTGCAAGATGAGGAGTAATATAATAAAGACAGTAATCACACTCTTCTCTCTCCCTTAGTTCGTTCTCATATGCTTCATTATTCCAATCTTCTACTACTGGATTAAAATAATCAATAGTTAATTTACTAATTAAATCGGTCCTATAATCAGGACCGTTACAAGTTCCACCTAGAAATACTTTCAAGTCTTTATTCCCTTTTTGTTTTTAATGAAATCATACATTGCTACTCTAATGATATTTTCATATTCTGCATATGTTTCCATATCTTCTTCTGTTCCATCGTAGATATCTGCGAATATTCCAAGTTCAATAGCAGATAACATTTCAGATTTTAATTCATCCCAATCAGTTATGCTGTTTATTGCTTTTTTGAATCTTTCCATTGATTCTTTCTGTACTGTTTCCAATTATCGTCTCCGATTCTACTTTTGTAAATATCGTCGTAAGTATTAGGTATGTATTTGTGTCGAGACTTAATTCCAAGTTCTTCATCATGAACTTTATGCCATCTTCTATTACGAGTAGCATTGCCAAAACTTCTAAACATATTCCACCCACCACGTTTAGCTCCAGGAGTTCTTTGATACATCATATTAAAGTCTTTCCTTTTTTGATATATATGTCGACTAACTTCTTCAGGACTAACAATATCTCCAAATTCATTTTTAAGTACATATGTACAATGTTCAAAGTCAGTACCAAAGTTATGACCATCATGTCTATATCGTATGCTCCAATATTTATTAAATTCTTCAAAGCTATCATAAGGACCACGAATATCACCATCCCAACAAAATACCCAATATTTAACTTTATAATTACTTACAATATACATCTTTATTCCCTCCATATAAGTGGCGTTATTGCCTTCTTACATGAATTGAGTTTTAATATTATTCATTAATACCTCTATTTTAAGGTCTAGTTCCAAAAAGTTTATCTACAATAATTCCTCTATCTACAATACTTCCGTCATTAAAATGAACTTTTTCTTTCATATATCTAGGAGTAACTTCACAATTCTCTTTAATATAGTCGAAATAAGCTACAATGTCCTCTGCTTCATTAGAAATATCAGAAGAAGAAATTTCCCAACTATTATACTTATAGAAACATCTAATGGTAAGATAATCTGATATATCTCTATCTTTATGATCATGCTTAGCAGCATTATTAGATATTGTTGCAAAATGTCTAATTTCAAAAATACTAGTTACTACTTTTCTAAATTCTTCTTCATTTTTAATAGCATATTTAAAATGAACAAATTTTTCTCTTTCTTTTTCTAAGATTTCTAATTGTTTTCGTATTTTTATTAAATTCTTATTAGAAGTTTTAATATCTTCTAACATATCATTTTCATTATAAATTACTAATTTTATAATTTCGTCTCTTTCTTCAGTTTTACTTATATTAATTTTATCATCTGTATTTGTAACATTAATATCGCTCAAATTGAATTCTTCTTCATTCTGAATGAATCTGGTTATTAATTGAACAATTCCCTTTTGGCTATTTGTTCCCATGGCGTTTGCCCAAACAAATAATTGATTTTTAATATTAGTACTTTTTCCATGATATGCCAAGTTTGAATAATGATATAGTCTAGCAAAATCTTCATAATTCATTGAACGATCTAGTGTTTGTTTACTAAATGTTGAAACGTCGAGCTGAGGAGCAATTAATATATAATCTAAATTAACTAAAGTATGATTCCCAACTGCAGAGATCTCTTCTTGATAATTAGACATTTCAATATAAGATTTTTCAACTTCAACAGAAGTATTTTGAGCAAGAGCTATTTTGATTGCTTCGTCACGATTATCTGTTTCAACAACTTCAATTTTAAAATCTAAACTATTTATAAAACTGACAAAACTATCTAGTTCTAAATTAATAATTATTTTATTCTTTTTTAATGTATTTCTGATTTCTCTTTCAAGACATTCGCTATTTAACTTCGTTAATTTTTCAGTTTTAACTCTATTAATTGCTTTTAAAATTATTCTAATTGCATCTGTACTATTTTGACCATCTACCATTGCTCCTTCAGTAGAAACAATTATAACATTTTTTAGGGGATTTTTTTCTCTAATTGTGTTTCCTGCAATATATACAAAAACTTTATGTTTGCTTCCATTAATAAATTGTTTTTTGTTTTTATTATTATGATAAGCTTCCAATAAAGACGAAAGAATACTTTTTACTAATGTTCTCTTTTTAATATT
>Ga0257123_1000268_pt1 | contig 45197 bp, 40 predicted proteins | sample SI106_135metaG_FD_190185 | JGI IMG/M metagenome (GOLD analysis project Ga0257123, IMG submission 190185) | Marine microbial communities from Saanich Inlet, British Columbia, Canada - SI106_135 | ecosystem: Environmental > Aquatic > Marine > Inlet | place: Canada: British Columbia | collected...
CGATCTGCCTAGCGCCCGTGTGGATGAAGTAAAGGGACAAATAATAGAATTAATTGGGTGTGATGAGAATGAAATCATTTGTGCCAGTGCCAAAAGTGGTATTGGAATTCAGGATGTATTTGATGCAATCATAGAACGCATCCCGGCACCGGCAGATAATGCGGAAGCGCCATTGCGGGCAATGGTATTTGACTCTGTCCACGACAACTACAAAGGTGCCATTCCTTACGTCCGAGTGTTTGATGGTGTACTCAAGCCCGGAGAAACGGCCCGATTTTTTGCCCACGACCGTCAATATGATATTACAGAAGTGGGCCATTTTGTGTTGAAACAAGTTCCGGCCAAAGAACTCCGCGCCGGAGATGTGGGCTATCTATTAGCCAGCATTCGCGATGTATCCCATATTTTACCGGGAGATACAATTACGACGAAATCAAATCCTGCAACTGATGCTTTGGCGGGATTTAAAGAAATAAAACCAATGGTCTTTTCCGGGTTGTATCCTTCTGATGCTGATGATTATGACCAACTGCGAATGGCTCTCGATAAATTAAAATTGAATGATGCTTCCTTATTCTATGAACCGGAAACGAGCAAAGCATTGGGTTTTGGATTTCGTTGTGGATTTTTAGGGTTGCTCCACATGGAGATTATCCAAGAAAGGCTCGAGCGGGAATTTGACTTGGCATTGGTGACAACTACACCTAATGTGCAGTATAAAGTTGAGTTGCGGAATGGGAAGATTGTTGAAGTGGATACACCGGCAAAAATGCCGCCAACGGGAGATATTCAATCAATTTTAGAACCCCACGTTTCAGCTGAAATTATTACACCAAAAGAGTTCATCGGCAACATTATGACACTTTGCCAAAGAAAGCGTGGCATTTATAAGAACACCAATTACCTCACGGCAGAAAAGGCACAATTGCATTACGACCTTCCTTTAGGTGAAATTATTTTTGATTTTTATGATAAATTGAAATCCACTAGTAAAGGGTATGCATCTCTAGATTACCATTTGTCCGGTTATGTATCCGGTGATCTGAAAAAATTGGATATTCTTATCAATAACGAAACGGTTGATGCTCTGTCTTTTATTACCCATACTGATGATGCTTACCATCGCGGAGTTGCCCTTTGCTCAAAATTGAAAGAACTCATTCCTCGACAAATGTTTGATGTACCTATTCAAGCATCCTTGGGAAATAAAATTATCGCTCGTTCCACAGTAAAAATGATTAAAAAGAATGTAACGGCAAAATGTTATGGTGGTGACATAACGCGTAAACGCAAACTGTGGGAAAAGCAGAAGGAGGGGAAGAAGCGGATGAAATCTATTGGTAGGGTAGAAATCCCCCAAGAAGCGTTGTTGGCTGTCCTCCAAATTGATTCAGACTAATCGAAGTGTTCAGGTGTTAAAGTGTTTTCGTACGGGACACATGAACACGTGATTACCCAAACACTCATGAATAATTCAAACTATTGGGAAGAAACCCACACGCCGCTCTATAGCTTCATTTTTACGCTACCCTTATTTCTTATTTATGAAATAGGCGTTTTTGCGATTTCTGCCAGCGATTTACCCCTTTTGAGAAATGGTGCTGATGTTTTGATGCGCCAGATTTTAGAAGTATTTGGAATTTTCGGAGTCTATGGTTTCAGCGGATCGTTCCTGATTGGCTTCATGGTTGCCTTCCTCCGTCAAAAGAAAAAACTGATGACATCGGCCATTCGCGGGGAATATTTATTAACCATGTTATTTGAGAGTATTGGATGGGCGATTGTATTAACAATTACCATGATTTGGCTTCCGGCACTTTTGATGAATGGTAAAGATGGACGATTAATGCAGCAAGTAGTTTTAGCTATCGGCGCTGGGATTTATGAAGAATTCGTTTTCCGTGTTATTCTCATCGTTGGAATGGCTTCTGTTTTAGGGTTTATATTTCAATGGCGCGAAGCTGGGCAAAAAGCGGGTGCAGTCATTCTTGCGGCAGCATTATTCTCTGGTTTTCATTTTGTTGGTGCTTATGGAGAGACGCCTGCAATGAACTTATTTTTAATTCGTATGGTAGCGGGTGTCGTTTTAGGCGGTATTTACGTTATGCGAGGATTTGGTGTGGCGGCTTATACCCATACCATATATGATTTATTTGTTTTGGTAAAGTACACCACTTCAGCATGATTATTAATTGAGAAAATCTGTAATTTCAGCGTCAATTTTTGGGGAAAATTAATCTTAATGAAAAAAATATTATCCATTTTGTTTTTACTGGGAACATTGTCAGCCCAGTCATCATCATTTAAATCATTTGATGTAGTCATCTATCCGGAATATTATTTTGACGGAATTATGGCTGAAATTGACGGTGAAGTGAAAGATGAAAGTTTACCACTAAACTTAGAGATATCCGTTCCAGCCAATACAGATAGCGTATTTTACGTGGGTGGTACAGCAGAATCTGAAGCTGAAGTAAAACATTTATCGGTACTGAAATCAAAAAATCGCTCTTTGATCCAGGTGAGTGTGGTGGATTCCAAATTTCGATTATTTGTTTTTTATCCAATTGAGAAAAATGGCACATCACGTTCTGGGAACTTCAATCTTGAGATAAATAGTGATGTGGAGGATGCCCATGTGATTATTCAGGAACCGCTCATTGCAGAAAATTTTTCATTCTCTGAAAAAGAGGCGGAAACTTTTCAGGATCAACATGGATTAAATTTCAAAAGAATTCATCTTCATGATTTTCGGGCGAATACAAACAAAGCAATATCATTCAGTTATGAAAACCCCACTGGTGGTATTTCCATCAATGCGCTTCAAACAATGTTGAGCAATGATGATAATGCAGCAATACCTTCAGCCCCATCGGTGAAAACGGCACCAGTTCGGCATAAATTACCTTTGTGGCAACCATTGGTTGTTTTGGGAATAGTGGCCGTTATTGTAGGTGGAATGTTTTATGCTCAAAAAAAATCTGAACTTAAGGATAATTTTGATTCCAAGCCCCAAAAGGGTAATGGAAAATTCTGTACTGGGTGCGGTGCACCGATTCAGGACAATCACAAATTTTGTGCAAACTGTGGGGGGGAACTCTAAATGTGGCCTATTATTTTCGACTTCGGTGAAATCAATATATTTGGTTTCGAATTTCATCCTGTAATCAATTCATATGGGTTTATGATGATGATAGCATTTTATTCATGTTATTATCTTCTCAACAAGGATCTGAACCGTCTTGGATATGACGCAAAGTTAGCCGCAGATCTCGTTTTTGCAGCAGCAGTTGGCGGTATTCTTGGTTCAAAGATATATTATTTAATTGAGAATTTTGACCGAGTAAAAGCAGATCCCATGGGCATGATTTTCAGCGGGGCAGGGCTGGTTTTTCTCGGCGGATTGATGGGCGGCACTTTAGCCGTGACTTTCGTTATTAAAAAGGAAAAACTCACATGGATTAAATTTGCAGACATTGTTGCGCCCTTATTGATTTTGGGATATGCTATTGGCCGTATTGGCTGTTTATTAGTGGGAGATGACTATGGTTTGCCCACTGATTTGCCCTGGGGAATTTCTTTTCCTGATGGGTTGCCCCCATCAACTTATGCCGTATTTCAAACTTATTATCCATGGGTAAATCTCTCAGGATTTGAACCTGGCGTATTGACGGTTCATCCTACACAGATATATGAAACTTTATTAGGATTGGGAATATTTTATTACCTCTATAACAAACGTATGTCAGTCGTTATTGTAGGTAGTTTATTCTTCACATATTTAATTTTTGCAGGATCAGAAAGATTCTTAATTGAATTCTTACGTGTAAACACAAAATATGCTTTTGGCCTCAGTGGCTCCCAATTGATCTCCCTTTCAATGATTGGAATTGGTGCATGGTTTTTAACTCATCCCGTGAATGTGCCACAGGAAGAACCATCTGAAAAATAGACTAATTTTTTTCTTTTCACTTTTACTCCTTTATGGGGTTGCTATTCCCCAGGAGGCTATCGAGGTTGGCAGAATTGACCTCACAAAAAATGTAATAGATTCCGAGTTTGAGCCGAACCGCCTCGTTAAAATCCCCAATGGATTAATTTTTCTCGATACCCAAAACCGCCGTATTGGCAGTTGGGTTTCGGACACATTATTAATTAAGGGTGGCTTTGGTGCAGGAGAATCTGGTTTGTTCGACCCGGTGGATATAGTTTCACATCAATTGGATGTATTTATCCTAGACCGCACAGAAAATAGGATTAGCCGATTTGATGTCCAATTAAATTTTATTCAATCTATTTCATTTGCTGAAAATGATGGTGGTTTATTCCCCACTTCAATGGGAAATGATAGCCGTGGATGGTTGTATTTCTATTCTCCTGAAACGCATCAGATTTATCGTTCCAATCCTAATTCATCGCAGCTTAATACTTTTATTGATCTCAATTCCTTTCCCAGGACAGAAGATTGTGTGGCTTCCATGCGATTTGGGCGAAATGATCAATTGGCACTTTTATATAATTGTATAAATGAGATCCATCTTTTTTCTCGGACGGGAAAAATGGAACGCCGATTTAAAGTTAATATTGAGAATCCAGCACTTATTTTGTCATTTCAAAAATTTTGGGTTATCCTCAACGAAACGGGAGATATTCAATTTATTGGTGAAACGCCATTTGCATTAGATTTAAATGATGCACTTCGTGATGCCATTGTGGATGGTGATTTCCTCAACGTATTGACCGATAAAGAATTGATCATTTTTGATATAAATGTTCCTAAATAAATATTTCGTCTTTTTTGGTGTAACGGCAATCCTTTGTTCGCAGGATTCTACACAAATTGATTTGCCTCAAAAGATTGGCCCTATAATTAATCATTTACCCCATTTGGATAGCTTAATTGCTGTTCAAAAAGATACTCTTAATCAATCAACCATGTCAGCCGAAGCATTGGCGCAGGCTGGTAAACACCCACTCACTCAACCAATTTCATACCCAATCAACGCATCGGGAACATTCTTTCGTGGAATAGAAATGAGCTCCCAAGGTACTGGTGGATTAAGTGGCGGACTCCGATTTCAATTGGCAGGAAAGCTTAGTGAAAATATTCGCGTTTCCGGCACAGTTACCGATGAATCCATACCAATTCAACCGGACGGAACTACCGCCGCTTTGGATGAATTAGACAAAGTTTATTTGAATGTATCCCATCCTTCCGGAGAATTGACGGCGGGAGATATAATGGTGATTAATAAATCGGGTAAGTATAATAATAACAAACGAAATATAGTAGGTATAAAGAACAACATTAACCATAATGACGTAACAGTTCGGACCATAATCGGCCAATCTAAGGGGAAATATCATAGTTTAGAATTGAAGGGGGAAGACGGAAGGCAAGGGCCATATTTTTTAACATCGAAAGAAGGATTAAGGAGCGTCATCATTTCCGCCGGTTCCGAATCGGTATGGCTCAATGGGGAAAAATTGACCCGGGGAGAAGATCGCGATTACACCATTGATTACACTTCTGGAGAATTGACATTTACACCCAAGCATTTAATCTATTTCGATTCGGATATAGATTTAGAATACCAATATTCAGACAATGCCTACAAAGCCAATTATATAGAAGCGGGGTTGGAGGGAGTCATTGGCGATAAAGGGCAATACAGCATTTCCTATATCGATGAGCGTGATAATGCAAAAGGATCCTTTTTATCCGATGAACAGCGGTCGGCCTTTAAATCTAAAGATGTGTTTTACCAATCTGGAGTCGTTCAGGATTCATTGGGAGATTATGTATTAATAAATGATAATTTCCTTTTTATACATTCTGCGTATAACATATTACCTGAAAACCGATACACCGTTACATTCAGTCCGGACCCCACCGGAGATTATGTTAGAAAAATTTCTGATAAAAACCGAATATATTATGCATTTGTTTTTACAGACAACATTGATAATCGCCAACGCTATTCTCCTGGTCGCTCACTTAGGGCACCGGTCAGTCACCAATTATTACAGTTTGATACGAATTTAAAAATACTTCCCGGTTTATCATTATCAACGGAAGGGGCATTCTCGATTAAAGAGAACAATGTATTGTCAAACCATTCAGAAACGAAAAAGAATGGAAATGCCTTTCGCTTAGGATTGGATCAAAAGCCCATTCAAATGGGTAAAGTGAATCTGGGTTTTGATTTCGAATATTGGCTGAATTCGGTGGATTTTCGATCTCTGAGTAGGGAGAGAAGTGTGGACTTTAATGAATCATGGGATTTGGATATGGCGCAAGCTTTGGATGGAGAATCCATGTCATCCATGCGAACTGTTATCGAGATTGGAAAAGGACTGAAAAGCGGTATTGATATCTCAAGGCTAACTCAGGGTGACCGAAAAAAAGATCGTTCTGAGATTGATTTGAGCTACCAAGGTAAATTGATTAATAACGCACAAATGAGATGGAATAAAGTTCAATCTGAAACTGCCTTCCAACAGGTTGATGGCCAAATCCGATTATTCGATGGACCTCTAAAACCATTTATAACAGTGACACACGAAGCGCGGGAAAAAGTATATCAATTTGATGATATTTTGGTGGGGTTAGATTTCACTCGAAACAACCGTTCTTTCTCATTGGGGATAGGCCAGCGGGAAGATCAGACTGCCACTTTTAAAGATGCGACTAAAATGGAAACCACCCAAACGGGTAAGGTCGTTCAAGTTGATTATAAATCCAGACAAAAATCAGGGTGGCGGCAGGAGTGGCTGTACAGTCAGCGGATTCAAACCAATGAAAAAGACAATTCCAGCAATGACTATAATACCTTCCGCACAGCTTTGAATTACCGAGACAGAAAAAGTCCCTTTCAATTGGATTTTGTCATAAATGCACTCACATCCATGCGTGAATCTCGAGCCATTGTTTATGATTCAATCGGTGTTGGTTTCGGCCATTATCGTTACGACTCCCAGTTGAATGAATATATTTCCGATCCCAATGGTGCATACGTGGCTCACACTGTTTTTACGGGGGACCGGAAACATGGATCACAATTGGATGGATTAACACGTTTTTCTATCGATTTTGCCAAATGGAAATTTGATCATCTTAAAAACTGGAAATATCGTTATATAAATCGGTTGGATTTCCATGGATCGAAATTTTCTATTTCAGGCCCCAAACTGGATGTGGGAGAAGTATATCGAAGTAATTATCGTCACGAATTAATTTATAAAAAAAGGAAACAGAAAAATCGCCATCGCATTTGGAATCAGAATTCATCCAATTTTAATGGGTTGGATCCCCGTGGATGGGAGTATAGATATAAACAGGAATGGGGTGGTGAGTCTCAAATCGCTCTGAAGGGTAATTATCATCTCGTTATTCAGGGTGATATGCATGATTCTCGAGTGGAATCTGAAAAAGAACGGATTACCATGCGATCCGTAGATGGTTATACTTTTGAGGCCGGCTTTAAAAATTATAGTTCTAGTTCATTCCAATGGGAATCACGGTTCATTTATTATTGGGACGATACTGGGATCGGAGGGCTTGTGAGACCTAAAATTGGCTTAAATATGGAAAAAGTATGGGCTCATGGCATGAAAATGAATTGGATTCAATTCATTGGTAAAGACGGCCGAATTGAAGGGAATTTTGAATATTATATTGTGAATGGATTTAAATCTATGCCCCCGGAAGCATTGAAGGGATTATCTCACGGTCGGACCTTACGGAGCAATATTCGTGCATCCTTCTTTTTGGGCAAATCACTTTCGGTCAATGCCACATTATTATACTTAGATGATGCTCGCTATGATGGTTTTGTCAAACTTCAGGGAGAGGTTCGTGCCCATTTTTAGATTTATTCCATTCATCGCAGTCCTCTCAATATCTATTGCTCAAAAAATAGACTCAACCTTCTATGTCAAACTGGAATCAAAAGGGGAATGGAAAAGCTATTATTTATTGAATGAAAATGGCGATTATGAATTTGTATTTGAAAATGCAGAAATTGATTCTCTATATTTCTTAGAAGATGGATCAATTAATCAAAAGGTGATACAGCGCTTATTTCATCCACTCATGGGACTTAAAGACCATAACCGTGCACTGCAACAGTTTCGAACGATTCAGAGCGCTTATCCTTATATTAACGGTGGTTCTGAAATTTCTTTCGCTCAGTATGGCAAAAAACAAGTGGCAGCCGTGGTGGCGTTTCATCCCCAGTTCAAAAGTCAGATCGGCGGCATCATCGGGGCCAGCAAAGGTAAAGATGGAAAATGGCTCACCACTGGAGAAGTGGATCTCCATCTGGAAAATCCCAGAAAAGAAGGCACCATTATGGATCTGCAATGGCGTCAACCCAATGAACAATCTCGTTTTTTGAAATTAGGCTACGAAACACCATTCCCATTTGGTTTACCCTTCGGTACTGATATTGAATTCCAACAGGATTTTTTGGAAGATCAATATATTTTAGAAAGTACAACGGCGGTTGCTACGGGGATTGGTCCTTTGGGTCAGTGGCGAATCGGCGGAAAAAAAGAATCCAGCAAAGATTTGACAAATGAATCGAAATTTAAATCAGAATCGGTGATTCTCGGCATGCGGGGCGATCGGCGGAATAATCGATGGATGCCATCTGAAGGTCGCTTTTGGGAAGGTGAAATCGCTCTGGGGAAATTTGAAGATGAAATGGGAAAAACTACCGTGACTGAAATTAAATTCCGAATCGATAAATATCGGAAGTTGGGGCCCGGCGTACTATTATTGTCTGTGGAAGGACAGGGGGTCAATGTGACGGGAAGGGAGATTGCAATCGCTAAGAAGGTGAAATTTGGGGGTGCAAATTCAATTAGAGGTTATGGAGAAAATCAATTTAGTGCAGATTGGGTGGTCATTCATAAATTTGAATGGCTCTTCGGTGATTTAGATAAATCACAATTATTCCTGTTTATGGATAAACCAGTGTCCGGTTTTAATGATTCTAAGGACGTGGTTTACAATGATGTGCAAAAGTCGGAGCCATTATTCGGTAAGTCCTTTTCAACAATAAAGGCTGGATACGGTATGGGCTTTCGCCAACACAATGGAACTTTCACTTTGGATATTGCAATCGGATTTTCTGAGGGGTCGTCCGGAGGAAAAATTCATCTTAAATTCAGTTCGGAATTATAATGCGTAAAAAACTATTAGCCATATTTAATCAAAACCCCGGAAAGTTATTCCGGCAAAAAGAAATACTCCATAGGATGAAGGTAAAGCAGGGCGAAGTTGGTGCTGTTAAAATCCTTCTGAAAGAAATGGTAAAAAAAGGGGAGATAAATCTCATTAAAGGAAAACATTATGGGTTGCCGAGGCAACCTAACAAAATAGAGGGCGTATTGACCGTCACTCAAAAGGGCTTCGGTTTTGTTATAACCGAAGATGATTCAGAAGATATTTTCATCGGCCGACGATCCATGGCGGATGCCATTCATAAAGATCGCGTTCAGGTAAAGTTGAAAAAGAATCAAGGACCCCAAGGATTAAAAGGTCGAATTGAAAAAGTGCTGGAACGGGGATCTGATCAATTCATTGGTATAACCTATCGTTATGCTGGAAAACTGTTTATGGAAATTTCGCCTGTTAACCCTGGTCGGGGAATTCGGCTTATTAAAGCGAAAAAAGATTTGGGCGAAGGTCAAATTGTAAAAGCGAAGGTTAAGGATTGGGGTAATGCCTTTGACCCCATTATTGCTGAATTGGTGACTGTCATTGGTAAAGCGGAAGATCCATCCAATGATATGAAAATGATCCTCAATAAGTATGATTATACCCAGGAATTCCCGGGGAAGGTGAATCAAGCGGTTCATAATTTCAGTCAAAAATCTATCGAAAAAGAAGTACCTAATCGACGAGATTTGAGACAATGGAACAGTTTTACTATCGACCCGGTGGATGCAAAAGATTTTGATGATGCTATTTCGATTAAGCAAAATCGGGATGGTTATGTTTTGGGCGTCCATATTGCGGATGTGAGTCATTTCGTAACACCCAATTCACCTATCGATAGAGAGGCCATTATTCGCGCTACATCGGTCTATTTTACCGAAGGTGTGGTCCACATGCTACCCGAGGAACTATCTGCTAATCTTTGTTCGCTCAAACCCAACGTAGATCGCCTCGCTGTTTCGGCTATCATAAAAATGGACAAAAACTTTAATGTGTTAGAAACAGAAATTTTGCCCACGGTGATTAACAGTAAAGCGCGATTCACTTATCAAGATGTTCAGGATATTGTTGATGGCAAAACAAGTCATTCCGCAAAGAATGAAATCATTATGCTCAAGCGATTGGCAAAACAGCTTTTCAAAAATCGGTCTGATGCGGGGAGTATAGATTTTGATATTCCTGAACCCATTTTTGAAATGGGCGAAAAAGGCATACCCCATGAAATTCGTCCTAGCGAACGGATGGAATCCCATCGCATCGTGGAAGAATGTATGCTTTTAGCCAATCAACTGGTGGCGGCAGAAATTCCAAAATTACTACCGAAGAAATATCCATTTGTTTATCGCGTCCACCCCAAACCGGACAATCTGAAAGTGGAACGATTTATTAACCTTCTGAAATTATTGCATCTTGATATTCCAATTCCCCAAGGTGAACTGTCGCCCAATGATATTAAAAATGTTCTGAAACATGTAGAAGATTCACCATATCGATCTTTGATCGAAACGGTAGCGCTCAGAACCATGAGTAAAGCTGAGTATGGCATGACTAATGCAGGACACTTCGGATTGGCATTTGACCATTATACCCACTTTACATCACCCATTCGCCGCTATCCCGATTTGATGGTTCACCGTATGATTAAAATGGTCTGCGACCAATCATTTGAACCGAAATCGGATTGGCATGAAATGATGGAAAAAGCAGTTAACTTCTCCAATCAAGCAGAACTTCAGGCTTTATCAGCAGAACGAGAATATATCAAAATGAAGCAGTTGCGCTGGCTGGGAGAACGAATGGGCCAATCTTTTGAGGGTATCATTTCTGGTGTGGTCAATTTTGGCTTTTTTGTCGGGTTAGATTTATCCTTGGCCGAAGGGCTCGTCCATACGGAAACATTAGAAGGTGACGAATACAGTTATGACCCAGATCATTACTGCTTGAGAGGTCGAAAGTACAAAAAGGAATTCCGTTTGGGCGACAGGGTAAAAGTTAAACTTCTGGATGTGCTTTTTGATAAACAACGGGCTAATTTTGTGTTGGATAACGGATAGGCTGATAATGACTAAAAGATTAATTCTTTGTATTGTAACAATATTATTTTGGTCTAGCTGCGACCAGTTCAAACCGCGCGCAATGGGTGCCGATAATGAATTAGTGGTGGTGGCTTCGTTGGGGGATAGAGATGAAGTGCAAAAAGTGCTTACCACCATTTTTAGCGATACTTTATTTACACCACAGCCAGAGCCCTATTATCACACTGTTTGGGTCGATCCTGAAAATTTCACCGATGTAAATGATCATGTGAATGTCATCGTTGCAGCCATAGGAGATCATCCTCGGAATTTGGGTGCGAAACTGGTGAAACAAATTTTGTCCGCTTCCCAGTACAAAACGACTATGGAGGGGGACAATCAACTCATATTCGCTAAAGATGTATATGCCCGCAACCAAAATTATCTCATCATGAATGGTCCCACCACAGAAAAGATTATAGAACAGGCTAAGGATCAAGGGCCATGGCTCAAAAAACAATATGATGATTTATTCTTTAAACGCCAGAGTAAGCACTTGTTTGAGGGGTCAACATTGCAAAAAGATCTTCAGAAAGAACTTGGGGATAAATACGGTTGGACTATGAAAATCCCCTGGGGATATACAGTGATTGCCGACAGCGCCGAACAGCAGTTTTTCTGGATGGGACGTGATATTCCCTATCGTTGGCTGGCGGTGCAATGGGCCGATGGATTGACTTTTACAGACAGTGCTTCTGTTCACGAATATGTTAAAGAGATTCCACCGAAATATTTTGGTCATATTGAATATTCCGATTATTTATTTAAAATTGAACCGGCTGTGTTCAATGAGCGCGGCGCCTGGAAAATTACGGGTCTTTGGGAAAGTATTGAAGAAGCCCAAGGCGGCCCTTTTATTTCTTACCTCTTTTACGATGAAGCAACGGACAGGACATATTTTATCCATTTGATGATTTTTCACCCCGGTATGGATAAGTATATGCTTTTGAGACAAGTGGATATTGTGGCCCATTCATTCGAGATCGTGGATTAGCCACGAAGACTCAATGAAAAATCATTCATGAATAAACCATTTTTAAGACCCTCCGTGTCTTAGTGCCTTCCTGGTAAATAATAAAATGAAAAAAGTATTAATTACAGGCGCATATGGTCAATTAGGTGATGCATGCATAAAACACTTAAAGTCAAGCTTTAATATAATTCCAACCGGATGGCATGTCTTAGATGAGGGGATCCACTTGGATGTAACTAACGCCGATGCCGTGAACCAAATTCTGAAAGACACGCATCCAGATGTAATCTTAAATCTATCAGCTATGACCAATGTTGATGGCTGTGAAACCAATCCGAAATTAGCAGAATCCATAAATATGGATGGGGTGAATAATTTATGTAATGGATTTGATGGGTACTTTATTCAAATTTCTACAGACTATGTTTTTGATGGTAAAAATGGGCCCTACAGTGAAACTGATGAAACCAATCCTATATCTGTTTATGGCAAAACCAAATTGGCGGCGGATGAATGGTTAACAACGCATCATGAGCAAGCAACTATCCTCAGGGCTAATGTGGTTTATAGTTATACGAAGCGTACGCAAGCCAGTTTTGTAAAATGGGTCGTGGATTCTCTCACTGATGGAAAGCAAATTAATGTGGTGAACGATCAATGGAATAATCCCACATGGACGGAATCTTTGGCTACGGTTATTGGGGTCATTATTAACAAAGAGGCACTTGGCCTTTATCACTATGGTGATAAAGGGCTGATGAACCGCTACGAGTTTGCCCAATTGATCGCAAATGTCTTCGACCTAAATGATGCACTTATAAAGCCCATCTCCACGGCAGAATTGAACCAACCTGCGCCACGTCCTTTAAAGAGCGGATTGAAAACTGAAAAAATTGAATCAGCGCTGGGAATCGTCCCTAAATCTGTTGAAACTTGTTTAATGGAAATCCGTAAGCAATTGTCCAGATGAAAACACTAATCATATCACCCACTTATAATGAGCGCAAAAATGTGGCCACACTCATTGAGCATGTATTCACTATTGATCCAAATTATCATTTGCTCATTGTTGATGATAGTTCTCCCGACGGAACTGGCGATATCGTTAGAGAGCTACAGTCCAGATTTCCCAATCTCCACTTGGAGACTAGAGTTAAAAAGGATGGTCTTGGAAAAGCATACATATATGGTTTTAAATGGGCTTTAAAAAGGGATTATGATGTTATCGTTCAGATGGATGCAGACATGTCCCACGACCCCATGGATATTCCACAAATGGCGCAATATTTAAGCGAATTTGACATGGTAATCGGTAGTCGCTATATCCAAGGTGTCAGTGTTGTGAATTGGCCCATCCGCAGACTAGTCATGAGTTATGGGGCCAATCTATATTCACGTATTGCTACAGGGATGCCGTTGAAGGATGCCACGGGTGGTTACAAAGTTTGGTCGAAAAAAGTGCTTGAAGCTATTGAATTGGATAATGTGAAATCGTCTGGGTATTCCTTCCAAATTGAGATGAATTTCCGTGCATGGATCAAGGGCTTTAAAATGAAAGAGCATCCGATTATTTTTATTGACAGGACGATTGGTGAATCGAAAATGAGTCGGTCTATTATGTTCGAGGCGGTGTGGATGGTTTGGCGATTGCGAATTTGGCGTATATTTGGGTGGAATAAATAATGTGGAAAATCGCCCACGAAACATGCTAAATACACGAAAAATATTAATATTATTTTCGTGCCTTTTCGTGTATTTAGTGGGCGAATAACCAACTTAGATTCAACTTCAATTTTTGAAACACTATGGCAGATTATTACTTAGAATTTGAAAAGCCGATCCAGGCGATTGATCAGAAAATCCTCGAGCTTGAAGCCGATGACAGTTCAGCGGACCATTCTTCTGAACTTTCAACACTCAAGGCTAAAAGGGAATCGTCCTTAAAAAAGATATTTTCAGGACTTTCTCGCTGGCAACGCGTCCAATTGGCCCGCCACCCGCAACGTCCCTTTTCATTGGATTATATTAATGCACTCGCTCCGGATTTTATTGAACTTCACGGCGATCGTTATTTTGGTGATGATGCGGCAGTCATTTCTGGCATGGGCACGATTGATGGTGTAAAAGTTGTTATTATTGGACAGCAAAAAGGCCGAAATACCAAAGAAAATCTATTTCGCAATTTTGGCATGATGCGTCCCGAAGGATACCGAAAAGCACTCCGAATTATGAAATTGGCGGAAAAATTTAGATTACCCATTATTTCTTTGATTGATACACCGGGCGCCTATCCTGGACTTGGGGCTGAAGAGCGTGGACAAGGTGAAGCTATTGCGAAGAATCTTTGGGAAATGTCGAAAATGAAAGTACCCATTATTTCTGTCGTAATTGGCGAAGGAGCCAGCGGTGGTGCTTTGGGAATTGGAGTATGTGATCGCATGCTCATGCTAGAAAATACATGGTATTCTGTTATTAGTCCTGAAGGTTGTGCCTCTATCCTCTGGCGGGATGCTGCTAAAGCGGCCGAGGCAGCCGATGCCATGAAAGTTACCCCTGACGACCTTATGAATATGGGTATTTGCGACCGAATTATTGAAGAGCCTCTTGGTGGCGTTCATCGTGAATTTGATGCAATGGCGACAATCCTGAAAAATGTTTTATTAGAAGAAATCGCCAATTTGAAAGATGTTGAACCTAATTCCTTCTTAGAACGGCGCATTGACCGTTATGATAAAATGGGTGTTTATACAGAATCCTGATGGTCACCTTCGACTATCATACCAAAATATATTATAAAGATATCGACCAAATGGGCGTGGTCTATTACGCTCGCTATTTCGAATATTTTGAACAAGCACGCACCGAACTCCTCAATAACATTGGACTGGTTGTAACAAAAATAGAGAATGAAGGTTATTATCTTCCCGTCGTATCAGCCACTTGTGATTATAAAGAGGGGGCCAAATTCGAAGATGAAATTATCGTCCGTACCATGATTAAGGATCTACCTCGATCTCGAATGAAAATAGAATATGAAGTATATAGAAAATCCGATAATAACTTATTGGTCACTGGTCATACGATTCACGGATTTATAAATAAAGATGGGAAGCCAAAACGACCACCTAAATCTTTAGTAGATACTCTCCGATCTCTTATTTCCGATTGACCAAGTAAACAGCAACAATGGCTAATCCACCACCAAGCATGGTGGACCATGGCAATGTTTCTCCCAGCAAAAGGACTGAAAATCCCATGGCGCTAACGGGTACTACATACATAAAAGAGGACGCTTTTTCAGATCCGAGTTTCATTGCAGTCAGCAGGAATATTGTTGTACCAAACCCTAGTGACCCTACCGAAATTAGAAGAAAATTCACCCAGAATATTCGATCGAACGAAAAAACAGAAAGAAATCCATCCCAGGGGACGAATGGTGTAGCAATAATCGCGGAAAAGATATATAGCCATAAACTGAAATTCAATACGTGGAGTTCATCCTTTGTTTTTTGGGATGCGACAGTTACTCCGGCCCAGAGGAATGCCGCCAAGATGAAATAGATATTACCCGAATCAAATAGATTTTGTAGATTAATTTCCCATACTCTGAGTAGGGTCAATCCTCCTAGAATTCCAATTCCTATCCCCATCGCTTCTTTAATATGAATGTCTTGTTTAAAGATCTGTAGCACAAGTAAATAGGTAACCAAAGGGCTTAAGGTGGGGACGATAACGCCGCCCAAGGCGGCCATGCCAATTTGGGTACCTTTAAAATAATTATAATTATATATCACTAAACAGACAGCTGCGATAATTACATAAGCCAGTGATCTTTTTGGAAAAACAGCTTTAATTCCCATATACATCATAATGGGAATCATTGTTATGGCGGCAAGAATGAATCGCCATGCCATGAGGAGTTCTGGGTCAGCGTATCGGCCGGCAATCTTGGCATTTGGCCATGATATACCCCAAATCAGCATGGCAAATACCATGGCGATATAGAGTTTGGAATTTGATTGAAGCTTTGTCAATCGTTCAATTTGGCCAATTCAAAAAGAATCTTCTCATTGGATGGCCGCTTCGAATATGTAAGTGCCACGTGAGCAAATACAACTTTTCTATCTTTATTTATAACAAAGGTACTGGCGTAAGGAATACCTTCGTGTTTCCCACCTTTATAACGGGGATCCGTGAGTCCAAAAGTATCAATAATCTTATGATCTTTATCCCATAGAAGGGGAAAGGTGATGGGATGGCCCTTTTTTGCATTTCGTTTTTTAAAGGCGCCGCTTGTTTTGGATGGCTCAATACTTAATGCCCATATTTCAGCATCTTTTGGAAGTTCCATCTTAGATAATTCGGCTAACTGCCGACGGCAATGGGGTCACCAATAACCACGGAAAAAGATTAAGACGAGATTCTTTTTCCCTTTTAATTTTGATAATTGTCGAATTTCTTCAGTGTCATCCAATGCAGAAAAATCGGGTACAGTTGAACCGGGAATAATTTTGATTTGATCGTAAGAAACAGTATCCGCTTGAGCGAAAAGGGAAATGGGTAAAAAGAAGATAAATATGGGTTTTAAGAATTTCATAATTACATCCGAAATACTGGGAATTGATGGTCTGAAATAGGTGCATTTCCTACAGCTCTTAATGCTTTTCCTAAAATGGTACGTGTCTCTAATGGACTGATTATACCATCATCCCACAATCTTGCACTGGCATAATATGGATGACCTTCTTTTTCATATTTTTCTAAAATGGGTTTTCTGATTGCATCCCATTCGTCTTCGCTCAATTCTTTACCTTCAGCTTTATGTTGATCTTTTTTTACTGTAGCCAATACATCCGCTGCTTGTTCTCCACCCATGACGGATATCCGTGCATTGGGCCACATCCATAAAAATCGTGGCTGATAGGCGCGGCCACTCATGGCATAATTCCCCGCACCAAAACTACCGCCAATGATGATGGTCATTTTCGGTACGTTGGCCGATGCTACTGCCTGAACTAATTTGGCACCATCTTTCGCAATACCACCTTGTTCAGCTTTGGTGCCTACCATAAATCCTGTGATGTTTTGTAAAAAAAGTAATGGTAGTTTTCTCTGGCAACATAGTTCTACAAAGTGAGCACCCTTAATGGCTGGTTCACTGAATAGGACACCATTGTTGGCAATTATTCCCAAGGGCTGTCCTTCAATCTTAGCAAAGCCGGTTACCAATGTTTTTCCATAATCGGATTTAAATTCTTGAAATTCTGAACCATCGACTATTCGTGCGATAATTTCCTTTACATCAAATGTGGTGCGGTGATTCTTGGACACGATACCAAAAATTTCATCCGCATCATATTTAGGTTCTTCAAATTCAACCTTTGAAGCGGGAACATTTGGAAAATGATTTATAATATTTCGAACAATCTCCAATGCTTCATCATCATTTTTCGCAAAATGGTCTGCAACACCGCTGATTTGGGTATGCATCTTAGCGCCACCCAATTCTTCTGCAGTGGCATCCTCACCGATGGCTGCCTTAACCAATGGAGGTCCGCCTAAAAAGATGGTGCCCGTTTTATTTACTATAATCGCTTCGTCACTCATTGCAGGGACGTAGGCACCTCCTGCTGTACAAGAGCCCATAACGGAAGCAATTTGGGGAATACCCTTTGCACTCATTTGGGCCTGATTATAAAAGATACGCCCGAAATGATCGCGGTCGGGAAACACTTCATCTTGTTTCGGTAAAAATGCGCCGCCACTATCCACCAGATAGATACAAGGGAGGTGGTTTTCCAATGCGATTTCTTGCGCCCGTAAATGTTTTTTAACTGTAAGGGGATAGTAGGTGCCACCTTTAACAGTTGCATCGTTGGCCACAATAACACACTGGCGACCGTGGACAGTAATAATGCCTGTGACAATCCCGGCGGCAGGGACATAATCGTCATAAACGTCATGGGCTGCAAAAGCTGAAAATTCTAAAAATGTTGAATCCGGATCACGGAGATTATCAATTCTGTCACGCGCTGTGAGTTTACCTCTGGATTGATGTTTCTCTACCCGTTTGGCCGCTCCCATTTTTTTGATTTCTGAAAGATGACTCTCAAGGTCTTTGGCCAATTCAGAATGATATTCATTGTTGGATTTAAATTTATCGGAATCAGGTTTAATGCGTGTTTTGATAATTGACATATTATTTATGGAGCCCTTTTTAGTCTTTCCCTTTTTGGGGAAGATTTAGATGGGAAATTTAATAATGGGGTATTTCTGATTTTTGTACGATTGAAATTTATTGCTGAATGATGGATTGGATGAATGTGCCAGCCACCCTCAATTTATCAAGATCAATGCCCGTTTCAAACCCCTGTTCTTTGCAGATGCGGGCCACAGTTTCGGTGGCAATATTGCCACTGGCGCCGGGGGCATAAGGGCATCCGCCCACACCGCCGGCACTCGAATCTAAAATGCGTAAACCCATACCGAGGCCAACGGCAATATTCTCAGCCGCCATGTTAAATGTATCGTGCATGTGGAGGGCAAAAATTTCTGGCGGCCAATTATCGAGGATAATCTCCAAGAGATATTCCACATCTTCAGGGGTTGCTTTCCCAATCGTATCTCCCAAAGATATTTCATGGACCCCAAGATCCAATAGATCTTGCACAACTTTAACGACCGCTTGGGCACCTACATCACCCTCATATGGGCAGACCCAACAAGTGGAAATATAACCTCTTAAGCGGAGGTTGTTTTCTTCACATAATGGCACCATTTCTTCAATTCGGCGAATGCTTTCTTCAATGGAGCAATTGGTGTTTTTTTGTGAAAAAGTTTCACTGGCGGCAGTAAAAATTGCGACGGAACTATAACCGCACTTTAGGGAAGCTTCAAGTCCTTTGAGATTGGGAATAAGGGCCGTATATACAGTTTCATCATTACGATTAATGTCGGATGACACTTTTGTTGCATCCGACAGTTGGGGTACCCATTTTGGAGATACAAAACTGGTAACTTCAATCTCAGGACATCCCGCATCTGTGAGCATATTTATGTAAGCAACTTTATCCTCAGTCCTAATGGATCGTGAAATATTTTGGAGTCCGTCCCTTGGACCGACTTCAACAATGCGAACTTGATCAATCATTTAGTCTAAGCCTTTCATTACGGTGATGGATGTTGTTTTAGGTGCCATTTCTCTTAATCACTAGGTTGGGAATACGGTTTGTATAGTCGTAATTTTGCGTTTCAATTATTATCATTACAAGGGAATTTATGTCCGGACATAGCAAATGGGCGACGATCAAGCGCAAAAAAGCGGCAATTGATGCTAAGCGCGGAAAAATATTTACAAAACTAATTAAAGAATTAATGATTGCTGCCCGAGATGGTGGTGGTGATCCTGAAGCAAATCCACGACTTCGCCAAGCAATTTCCACTGCAAAAGCAGCCAATATGCCCAATGATAATATCAACCGTGCCATTCTAAAAGGAACGGGTGATCTGGAAGGTGTTACTTATGAGGAGTCCACTTACGAAGGTTACGGCCCCGGCGGAGTGGCTATTTTCCTTGAAGTTCTGACAGATAATAAAAAACGAACTGTAGCAGATATCCGCCACCTCATGAATAAACACGGTGGCAATTTGGGTGAAAATGGTTCTGTTGCTTGGATGTTTGAAAAACAGGGCCAAATTTCTCTTTCTGCTGACGGTTTGGATGAAAATACAGTTTTCGAGGAAGCACTCGAAGTAGGCGCCGATGACTTTAGCAATAATGACGGAGAATTTATTATTACCACAGTACCTTCCGAAACGGTAAATGTCTCCGATGCCCTTTCAGCCAAAGGATATGAAATAACATCATCTGCTGTAGAAATGGTACCGAAAAATACCGTAAAAGTTGAAGGGAATGATGTGGGCCGTCTTATGACTTTAATGGAAGGCTTAGAGGAGAATGAAGATATTCAAAATCTCTATTCTAACTTTGATTTAGATGAAGCAGACCTGTAACCTGTAAGTGCATCAAAACTTCGGTGGCAGTAATACAAAGAGTAATCGGCGTAGATCCAGGATTGAACATAACTGGTTTTGGTATCTTGGATTACAAAGGTAACGATATTCGGGTTGTGGCTTACGGCACCATCAAACCGCCGGCCAAAGAATCTTTACCGAATCGATTGGAATATCTTAATAGTCATATGAATGAATTATTAATAAAATTTGAACCAATTGCCATGGCCATAGAGGATACATTTTTTAGTCAGAATGTAAAATCTGCATTATTGTTAGGCCAGGCTAGGGGTGTTTTGTTATTGGCGGGAGCTTCCAATGGGATTCCCTCAGTGGATTATGCGCCAAGGAAGGTAAAACAGTCCGTAGTGGGGAATGGTGCCGCCGATAAGAAACAAGTTCAATACATGGTAAAACAAATTTTAAAGATGGACGAATTGCCAAAACCATTAGATGTTTCTGATGCTTTAGCCATTGGCTTATGTCACATAAACCAAAATAAATATATATGAGCTTAATGGATTCCATTTCAGGCAAGCTATTTGCCAAAAGTCCCACAGAAGCTATTATAGATATTGTTGGTATTCGTTTTCGGATTCGCATATCAATCTCTGCTTATGAAAATTTGCCAAATATTGGCGAAGCTGTGGCATTGTTAACGCACCTCCATGTGAAGGAGGATATTCTCGATTTATATGGATTTAAAGACGATGCAGAGCGATCACTATTTATGAATCTGAATACTATTAGCGGTATCGGTCCGAGATCTGCCATGAATATTTTGTCCGGCACTAATCCTGACGAATTTAAAAGTCGCATCGTTGCCGGGGATGTGAAGTCTCTTACAGTTATTCCGGGGATTGGTGCGAAAACAGCCAAACGAATCATTGTTGAGTTGAAAGAAAAATTTGCAGCTGATTTTGATGGTAAAGACGATTTGGGATTCACGGATGATGAAGATTCATTAATGGTGAAAGATGCCATTAATGCGCTGCAATCTTTGGGGTATAAGCAAGCGCAAGTGAATAAAACATTGAAAGACTTGGAGATGGCCGGAGATTTATCTGGTGGATTAGAAGAAATTATTCGAAAAGCATTAGCGAAAATGATTTGAGGAGAATATGAAATACGCAGACCAAATAAAAAAATTAGGAACTGAAACAGCATTTGCTGTATCGGCGCAAGCTCGAGCTTGGGGCGCTAAAGGTCATAAAGTATATCCCTTTCACTTGGGTGACATAAATTTGGCGACGCCAGAGAATATTGTTGAAGCAACTTTAAAAGGCATTCGTGATGGAAAGACAGGATATTGTCCATCAGAGGGCATTTTGCCCTTAAGAGAAGCGTTGGCTATAGATGTGGGTACGCGAAGAGGTGTATCCTATGGCCCGGACAATGTGTCCATCCAACCTGGCGGAAAACCTACAATTGGAAAATTTATTGCTGCTGTAATGAATCCCGGAGATGAGATTTTATACCCAAATCCCGGATATCCCATTTATGAATCACAGATTGAATACCAAGGTGGTTGCGCAGTGTCTTATAGTTATATCCAAACCGACACTGGTTTTGACATTGATATTGATCGTTTAAAAGCGTCCATTACAGAAAAGACCGTGGCAATTATTTATAATAATTATCAAAACCCAATTTCAGCTGAATCTTCTGTGAAAGAGATGGAAGCGGTAGCAGCGCTGGCGATTAAATATGATCTTTGGGTTTTGGCCGATGATGCCTACTTTGAAATGATTTACGAAGGAGAAGCTAGGTCGATTGTATCTATTCCGGGAATGCAGGAGAGGACAGTTATCTTATATACATTTTCAAAAAAATATGCCATGACCGGTTGGCGAGTAGGTGGTGCTATTGGACCTGAAAAGATTATTAAAATAATATCTAAACTGAATGTGAATGCGGAATCGTGTACCACACATTTTATTCAAGCTGCCATGGCAGAAGCCATAACTGGTGACCCCTCTGGTGCGAAAAATATACTGGATACTTTGAGAGAAAGGCGTGATGCCACTGTGGCTGGGCTGAATACTATCGACGGAATCAATATTCCAACACCGAGGAGTACCTTTTACCTTTTTCCAAACGTGTCTGAAATTATGAAGCGCAAAGGATTTGATAATATAGGGCAGCTCCAGATTGGAGCGTTGGAAAACTCAAATGTATCTTTTTGCACGCGTGAACACTTTGGGCGTCCCTTGTTAGAAGAAACTGAATTCTTCATTCGTTTTGCCTATTCCGGCATTACAGTGGAAGATATCAATGAAGGTATGAAAAAGTTGAAAGAGTATTTCGAAGCATCATGAAAAAAACGCCATTATATGATAAACATATAGCTTTGGCCGCAAAGTTGGTGGATTTTGCTGGTTATGAAATGCCCATCCAATATGGTGGCATTATGCAAGAGCATAATGCTGTGCGCAATTCCGCCGGTTTATTTGATGTAAGCCATATGGGGGAATTCATCGTTTCAGGAGAAGGTGCGGAGGCATTTCTCGATTATGTAACAATTAATGATGCTACGGTTATTCAACCTTGGCAAGCTCAGTATTCCGCCATGTGTTACGAGGATGGTGGCATAATCGATGACCTTCTGATTTATCGTTATACCGACCATTTTATGTTGGTGGTAAATTGTGCAAATATAGGGAAAGACCTGGATTGGCTCATGGCTCATAAGCCTGACAATGTAGATATTATGGATATGAGTGAACAAACTGGCTTGATCGCTTTTCAAGGGCCGAAGTCCAGAGAAATTCTTCAGACCATTGTGGATATAGATTTGAATACCTTAGACTTCTATTGTTTTGATATTGGAAATATAGATGGCAGTCCTGCCACAATAGCACGAACTGGGTATACTGGAGAATTGGGTTTTGAAGTATATGCTGACCACGATAACATTGTCAAAATCTGGGATGCCATTATGTCCGCTGGTGGAAACAATGTCGAAGCTGTGGGCCTCGGTTGTCGAGACACGCTCCGGATGGAAATGAAATATGCCCTTTATGGGAATGATATTGATGAAACCACCCACCCGATTGAAGCGGGCTTGGGATGGATCACCAAATTAGAAAAAAATAATTTTATTGGTAAAGATGCATTGGTTGAAGGAAAGGAAAAACTCTCCCGCAGATTGATATGTATAGAAATGATTGATCGCGGAATTCCTCGTAAAGGATATTCAGTTTTAGCGAATGGAGAAGTGGTGGGAGAAGTAACAAGCGGCACCCAATCACCATCTTTAAAGCGGGGAATCGGCATTGCTTACGTGGCGAAACCAATGGCAAAGATTGGCACGGAACTGGAATTGGAAGTCCGTAATAAAAAATTAAAGTGCAAAGTTGTTAAACCGCCATTTTATAAAGATGGGACTGTAAATAGTTAAAGCATAGTTCTATGGAAAAAACCTCAAATAAATCAGTTTTGGTCACTGGCGGATCAGGTTTCATCGGCTCTCATTTAACCGATCAATTGCTCGCAGCGGGGAACAAAGTTGTCTGTCTTGATAATTTGAACGAATTTTATAATCCACGCATCAAAGAATTAAATCGATCCAGTCATTCAGATTATGATGAATACACTTTTGTAAAAGGTGATATTCGGGATAGTGAATTGGTCTCTCAATTGTTTGAGAAAAACGATTTTGAAGTTGTCGTACATTTGGCTGCCATGGCAGGTGTAAGACCTTCGATTGAAGATCCCTTGCTTTATACCGATGTGAATATTAACGGTACCCAAACTTTGTTGGAGGCCATGCAGAAATCGAATGTGCAAAAATTCTTATTTGCTAGTTCATCCTCAGTGTATGGTAATAATAAAAAAACACCATTTTCCGAAGATGATATTGTGGATTTTCAAATTTCCCCTTATGGTGCCACAAAAAAAATGGGTGAAGTGATGTGTTATACCTATCATCATTTGAGTGAAATCCCCACATCATGCCTTCGGTTTTTCACCGTTTATGGGCCTAGACAACGTCCAGAAATGGCTATTCATAAATTTACCCGAATGATGAAACGAGGAGAGGCTATTCCCTTCTTTGGCGATGGTTCTACGGCGCGGGATTACACATATATCGACGATATAATTAATGGTATATTTGGCGCCATGAACGCTGAAGATCAATATGCTATCTACAACTTGGGAAATTCAGAGCCGGTAAAACTAGATGAATTAGTTCATGTGATTGGCGAGCGTGTTGGGGTTGACCCCAAACTTGAGCGACAAGCATTACCTGCCGGCGATGTTCTCCAAACTTTTTCAGACGTATCCCGTGCTAAATCACGTTTAGATTATGAAGCTCAAATTAGTATTGATGTTGGTGTCAGTCGGTTTGTGGATTGGTATGATGAAATGACGGAATCACATGGAGAATTATTTTAATGAAAGAAAGAAGATTAGAAATATTAGGTATTCTGGCCGTAGCTATTTCACTATTAGTTTTTATCAGTTTGCTAGGATACAGCCCTTTTGAAGATCCGGGTATTTCACCAAATGTTCGTGTGGAAAATCCCATGGGAATCCTTGGTGTTTGGATTGGCTATTTTTTCATTAAACTCACCTTTGGTTATAGTTCATTTATTTTACCCCTTTTAGCGATTTCGTGGGGAATTTGGTTTTTTACACACAAAGAATTTGAAGCGATCAGTCGCCTCTCTGGTTATTTAATTGGTGTTGTTGTATTATCTTCAATTACTCTGGGCGCCGCACAAATATTTCGTTATGGTATATTGGATAATTCTTTTCGTTTCAGTGGATTGATCGGCGGCATCATCTCCCAATTCATTTATGATTTTGTTGGTGGTATTGGCATTGTCATTATTCTTTTAGCCCTGTGGATGGTACTTATTCGCGGTTACTTTGGATTCAGTTTTTATGAGCCGATCAAAGCATTATTAGAGAAGATTCAGAAAAAACGGGATAATCAAAAATTGGTTACTGAAAATATATCCGTCGAGGATGAAAAGCGTCGTCATACACAAAATTTGATAGAAAAAATTGATTCGCAGCGAAAAGATGAAGCAGATGTAATTGAACCTGAAAAACGTCCTGAAACTGAAGATGAAGAACCAATTGATGAATTGCAAAAACCTGAATCTTCAGCAGAAGAGGTGGATGATTCATTCGAAGATATTGACATCGATCAAAAAGCGTCTAAAGAGAATGAAGACGAAACAGATGAAACAATAATTGAGACTGATCAATCATCTGTTGACCCGGAACAGGATGAAGCAAAAGAAGGTAATTTAGAAGTTGGTGAAGTAGTTGAGGAAACGGAAGTTGATATTGATGCGGTTAAAGAGCGTAAAACGCCCAAACGGGAATTCCAATTGCCATCGGCGGAATTGTTAGCTAATCCTCTCAATATTCAGAGCGGTATGAGTCGCGACGAATTGGTGGACCGCGCCAACTTCCTCCAGCAATCATTACAGACATTCGGTGTTATGGGTAAAGTGGTTAATGTGAGTCCAGGTCCCGTTATTACATTATTTGAGGTAGAGCCTGCTGAAGGTGTTCGCGTCAATAAATTTGTCGCTTTATCCGACGATTTAGCCCGCGTGATGGAAGCAAGCCGTGTTCGTGTCATTGCCCCAATTCCGGGAAAATCCTCGGTGGGGATTGAAATTCCAAACCGCAACCCTGATATGGTCTATTTCAAGTCGGTAATCAATTCAGAGAAATTCGCTTCGGCGGAATCAAAATTGACTTTAGCGGTAGGGAAGACAACTACAGGGGAAATCGCAATATTAGATTTAGCCGAAATGCCACACCTCCTTATTGCCGGTACCACTGGTTCCGGGAAATCTGTATGTATGAATACAATTCTGGCCAGTTTGCTTTATCAGGCCTCACCGGATGAAGTGAAATTTGTCATTATTGATCCGAAAAAAGTTGAAATGACTTTATATCGTTCATTATCTGATTATCATTTACTTAAGATAGAAGATATAGATGAACCAATTGTTACCACACCAGAGAATGCAACATTAGCTCTCCGCGCTGTTGAAAAAGAAATGGGCAGACGTTACGATGTTTTGGCCGATGCGGTTGTTCGTAATATTGGCGAATATAATAAAAAGATGCGCGACAAAGGTGAAACTATCATGCCATTTATTGTTGTACTTATTGATGAACTTGCAGATTTAATGATGCTAAATGCCAAAGAAGTTGAAGCGCCGATTGCTCGTTTGGCTCAATTGGCACGTGCAGTTGGGATTCACTTGGTGGTTGCAACACAAAGACCATCGGTGGATGTGATTACCGGTGTGATAAAAGCCAATTTCCCATCTCGGATTGCCTTTCAAGTAGCCACAAAAATTGATTCACGAACTATCATCGACGGCTCCGGTGCAGAAAAACTCATTGGCCGAGGTGACCTTCTATATCTTGGCAGTGGTTCCTCTGAGCCAACCCGACTTCATAATGCATTTTTAAGTCTCGAAGAAATTGAATCGTTAATGGGCCATATAACACAACAACCCAAGGCAGATGAATTGGTTTTACCTAGTCCAAGAGAAACTATGGGCGCCGGTGGACTCGTTACTGGAGATAATGGTGGATTTGATGAACTATTTGATGAAGCTGTAAAATTGGTAGTAATGCATCAGCAAGGATCTATATCACTCATTCAGCGGCGATTAAAAGTTGGCTATTCCCGTGCAGCGCGATTGATTGATGAAATGGAACAAGCTGGCATTGTGGGTACTTTTACGGGCAGTAAAGCGCGAGAAGTACTGGTCGATGAGTCGTACCTAGAAACACTCGATTAACTATCCATGAAGCGCACCTTAATCTATATGTCACTGTTTTCAGTAGTGTCATTGGCTCAAACTAATCCATGGAAAGACAAATTTATTTCAGCCATGAACGATGCCAATGGTGTGGTGATTTCTGTAGAGATTCAGCAGAAGCAATTTGAATCCAATTCAGTTGAATATGGTACGATTGAAATATTTAAAGAAGAACATTACCTTTTGGATACAGCTTCTGAAACTGTTTATGTAGCAGGAGATACGATCAAAACGTGGAACAAGGTGACAGGCCAGCTCATTATTGACCAAACGGTTGAAGGCGATATAAGTATCTTTAATCTCATTACAGGTGATTTTAAAGATGTTCTTTTCGGAACACCTATTGTGGGTGAGATGATAGTGGCGATGGATATTGATATACCCATGATGGGTTATAAAGGGAAATTGACCATATCAAAAAAGGGGCATCCCAAAGTAATCAAAATAATTTACGGCCCCGATCAAAACGTATCTCTGAAAGTAAACAAATATAGAATTGGAAATTTGAAATTATACCATTCATTCAACCCATCTGCGAAGGAGGTCATTAATCTCCGTGAATAAGTGGTTAAAATTAATCATTAGTATTGCCATCAGTTCTGTGGGACTTTATTATGCTTTTGACCAAGTAGATTTTAATGAATTGTGGTTTCACCTCAAATCTGTGAACCTGTTATGGTTATCCATAGCAATTATGTTATTGATATTTTCTGTGGCGATTCGCGCTGAAAGATGGCAGTTGCTTTTGGAACCAATTGAAAATATTCGATTTCATCCACTTTTCGCAGCCACTATGGTGGGCTATTTCGGGAATGCTGTTTTACCATTTAGATTAGGAGAACTGCTAAGGGCTTATACAATTGCAGCGAGGGAAAATGTAGAAACATCGGCTGCTTTTGGAACAGTAATCCTTGAGAGAATTTTAGATATGCTCGGGCTTGTTTGTATGATTTTAATTTTTGGATGGTTATATCCATTTGATGAAGCTGGCCGGAATATCATGTTAGCAGTAGTAATATTTACCCTAATTGGTTTTGGTTTTGTCTTAGCCTTGGGACGTGCCAAATCCCATTTGATAGAACAAATTGAAAAATGGTCAGTTTTTGAAAAGCCATGGGCCCATCGTATTCTTACAATTATTAATAGTTTGGTGGATGGTTTAACCTCCATCCGTGCCACAAAGCACGTTGGGCAAATTGTGCTGCATACCATTTTTATGTGGGTGGTTTATTACAGCATTACCTATGCTGTAATCCTTGCGGCAGGAATTCATTTATCGTGGATTGAAGTGGGCGTTGTGTTGATTTCCACATCCTTGGCAGTTGCCATTCCAGCAGCCCCCGGTGCCGTGGGAACATATCATGCAGCAGCAGTTTATGTATTAACTACATTGTTTTTCGTAAGTAGGACAGAATCTCAAGCTTTCGCCGTACTTCTCCATGCGGTCGGGTTTGTACCTTTAATAATTATAGGGGCCATTTATTTTCTCCGCAGTTCAGTAAATATTAAAGACATTTCTGGTCAGCATATCACAGAATGAAACAATACGATACAATATTTTTAGACAGGGATGGCACTTTGAATCCTGATCCAGGATATATCAATTCAATAGACCAGTTTGAATTTTATGATTTTACCATGGATGCGCTGAAACAACTGGGTAACGCAGGCCATCGTTTTTGTATAATTACCAACCAATCGGGAATCGGCCGCGGCATTGTTGATATCAATCGATTGGGCGAAATTCATGATTTTATATTGAATGAGTTTTATAATAACAATTTGAATTTGCTAGGAATATATTTTTGTCCCGATCATCCAGATAATGCATCGGACTTTAGAAAACCAGGAATCGGTATGTTTAAGGAAGCGGCTTCAGATCATAGTATTGAATTGGCCAATTCAATAATGATTGGTGACGCTGTTTCCGATATAGAAGCGGGCATAAATTCAAGGATGGATACCATGCTAGTATTGACCGGCCGAGGTGAGGATACGCAAAAAAAACTTGGGTCAATTACACCCACATTTATTGTTAAAGATATCATGGATGGTGCTCAACAAATTTTGGGAGAGTTGGCGCAATGAAGATTGGCGTTTTAGCCGGTGGAAATTCAGCTGAAAGGGATGTGTCCTTATCTTCAGGAAAAGCAATTTCTGATGCCTGTAAAGAGTTGGGCTATGATGTTTTATCACTTGATTCCCAAGATGATATAAAATCATTAATTCCAGATCTATTATCGGTGGATGTGGTGTTTAATGGCCTTCACGGTGGTGATGGTGAGAATGGTGTTATTCCGGGATTCCTTCAATCTTTGGGTGTGCGGTTCACCGGTTCCGGTAACGAATCATCTGCCATTTGTATGGATAAACGGGTGAGTAAAGCGTTGGTTCATCGAAAAGATATTTTAACACCGAATTGGATTGCATTATCCTCAGGTGATGATGTGCCTATGGATCATGATTTGGGTTATCCTGTGGTGGTGAAACCCAACAGTCAAGGTAGCACCATTGGATTGACCATTGTTCAAGATCAATCTGAATTGGCTGATGCTGTTGCATTAGCGCGGCAATACGATTCTGTTGTTTTGATAGAAGCCTTTATTGCCGGCCGTGAAATAACAATATCAATCATTGGTGATACAGCATACCCCATTGTAGAAATTGTCCCCAGTCATGAACTCTACGATTATGAATGTAAATATACCCAAGGAATGACGGACTATTTTTGTCCCGCAAATTTATCGGAAGAAATAACAAAATCGATTCAGGCGTCAGCTTTAAAAATCCATAAATTACTAGGGTGTCGCCACTATTCTAGAGTGGATTTTCGGTTAGATGAAACCAACAAAGTGTGGTTTTTAGAAGTGAATACATTGCCGGGAATGACAGAAACAAGTTTAGTTCCAAAGTCGGCTGCTGCTGCTGGATTAAGTTTTCCGGAATTGATACAAACAATAATTAATGAAGCATTAGAAGATTAATGGAACAACATTGGATAGCTGTCCGCTCGAAACCTCGGGCAGAAAAAGTTGCTCTTCAGCAATTAGAGAAAAATGGGATAGAGGCCTATTTGCCATTGGTACGGCAAAAGCGCAAATGGTCCGACCGAATGAAATGGGTAGAATTGCCTCTTCTGTCGAGTTATTTATTTGTACGGATAGAACTTAAAAATTCAATTTTTGTGTTAGAAACACATGGCATAAGTACGATTGTCAAGTTTAGTGGTAGTATCGCAATCGTCCAAGACGAAGTTATAAAGTCGATTCGCTTAGCTTTGGAAGGAGGGTATGAACTTGAACCTACAGAATATTTTTCAGTAGGGGATGAAGTAGAAGTATTTGAAGGGCCTATGAAAGGAACTAAAGGTATTGTGCTTCAAATAAAAGGTGAGGATAGACTTGTCATAAAAATTGATGCACTTCAGCAGGCAATTGCAGTTCATATAGATCTAAAATTTCTCCAATCAGTGGGTAAAAAACGTGCTCCGATTTTATAATTCTTTTTCACGAAAAAAAGAAGATTTTATTCCCTTAGAAAAAGGGAAAGTTAAACTATATACATGTGGACCAACCGTATATGATACAGCCCATATTGGCAATTTTCGCACCTTCCTTTTTGAAGATTTTCTTAAACGAGTTTTAGTGGCTCGTGGATTTGATGTTTTTCATGTAATGAATATTACAGATGTGGATGACAAGACCATTAAGAAATCTATGGATGAGGGGAAACCTCTTTCAGAAATCACAAGCCATTATACTGAATTGTTTTACCGTGATTTAAAATCATTAAAAATTATTCCCGCCGATGTATATCCCGCTGCCACCGAACATGTGGATGGCATGATCAAAATGATTAAATCCTTAATTGATAAAGGGAATGCTTATAAAACGGATGATGGTTCTGTCTTTTTTTCCATTGAATCATTTAAAGATTACGGTAATCTGACAAATATTAATATGGCGGGAATGCGCCAATCAGAACGGGTGGTATCAGATGAATATGGGTTAGATAATCCCCAGGATTTTGCCCTTTGGAAAGCTTACAAGAATGAAGATGGTGATGTGGCTTGGGATTCACCGTGGGGTAAAGGCCGCCCTGGCTGGCATATAGAATGTTCTGCCATGTCTATGGAATATTTAGGACAGCATTTTGACATTCATTGTGGTGGTGTGGATAATAAGTTTCCCCATCATGAAAATGAAATTGCCCAATCAGTTTGTGCTGCTGATACGCCCTTTGTGAATTTTTGGCTTCACTCTGAATTTCTCATGGTAGATGGTGGTAAAATGAGTAAATCTATCGAAAATTTTTATTGTATACCGGATCTGCTCGAAAAAGGTTTTACTGCAGAAGAGATTCGCTATATCATGCTAAGTGCCCATTATCGAACGAAAGTTAATTTTACCTTGGATAAACAACATGAAGCTAAAATGGCCATCCAGAGGATTCATGAATTGCGAATACGTTTGACTGATATAGATAGAAAATCCACATCCGATTTCCCCGATGCGGTGAATCCATTCAACATTGCTTTGGAAGATGATTTGGATGCGCCAAAGGCTTTGGCTGTATTCTTTGATTGGATTCGTGTTACAAATTCAACTTTGGATAAAAATTCATTATCTGAAGATGAAGCATCTCAAGGAATAAATTTTATTGCTTATTTTGATTCAGTATTCGGTGTGCTTCCTAAAGATGAGTCTATTCCGCAAGAGATAATAGAATTGGTTTCTGAGAGAGAGGAAGTGCGACAACATAAAGATTGGGCAAAGTCGGATGAATTGCGCGATTTAATAGCTTCGAAAGGGTGGATTGTAAAAGATACACCTGATGGGACGAAACTCTCACCTAAATGACTTATAAATTCTTAAAGATTTGATAAATGAATAAAAAGAGCCCTGTATCGGGTTTGCCTATTACGGAAAATCCTGAATGGAAATTTAAAACGGACGATGGTTTATATTCATTTCTATTTAACTTGATTGGTGGCGATATACTATTTCACCAAGGAACTGGCGTATTTAATTTGGTTGGTATGAAAAAATATATGGAAGTCGTTAAAAGTATTATAGACGAATATTTCAAGGATGGGAAAAAGTTTTACGAAATATCCGATATTTCTGGTGCCACAGGGTTTGATTTTGCTCCAAGAAAACCGTATGTAAAATGGGCATAATCTTTTGAATCGCCCTAAAATATTTACATTTTGGCAGTTACAGATAACTGGCTGGTCGACGCTTTTTTTTGTTATATTTTTCAAAGTATCTTTAGATCATGGTCCTTCAACTGAAGTGGCATTATATGGATTTATTGTTTCTTTTACGGGATTATTAATATCTTTAATAGCGCGCATTATTTTTAAAAAAGCAAATTTAATTAATAAACCCTTAAGCACTATTGTTTTTGCTGTTATATCTCTTGCTGCTTTATTCAGTTTTATTATAGCAACATTTACTTTTGGTATTTTCCCAAAATTAATGATTGGTTTTTTTGTACCCGGCGCTCGCTTTCCGCATATGGTAAATTATGTGTTTATTGCTTTATTGTGGTCCACATTATATTTTTTATTCAAATATTTTTATTTAATTATTGACGCTAATCAAAAGCAAGCATTAATGTTAGAGCAAGTTAAAATAGAAAAACTAAAAGTATTGCGATTTCAACTCAAACCACATTTTCTATACAATGTTCTAAATTCACTTCATTACTTAATTCGTAATTCTCCCGATAAAGCGCGTGAAATGACTTTACATCTTGCGAAATATTTCCAGCATATTTTGAGTGAAGATTTATCGGAAACAGTAAGTTTGAAAAATGAAATTGGCCTCATTGAAGAATTCATTGAATTACAAAAAATACGATATGAAGATAAGTTGGAATCTGCCATTACATGTCCCGAATCACTAATGGATCATAAAATACCTGGGTTAATTATCTTCCCAATAATCGAAAATGCAGTAAAGTATGGATATAACACGCATGATGGTGTTTGTAGTGTTAATCTATTTGTTGATAAAAAAGATACAAATTTAAATATCGTCGTTGAGAATGATGGTAAATGGGTGAAAAAAGATGAATCAAAAAAGAATCAAAAAATAGCCTTGTATGAAGGTGGTATCGGACTTGTAAATATTCGAAAACGGTTATTACATCATTTTAAAGATAATTGGACTTTAACCCATAAAGAAGAAGATGGAAAAGTTATTGTTACTTTAATAATACCATCCTTATGAATCCATTGTATATTTTAATTGTAGATGATGAAACTTTCGCAAGGAAACAAATTTGTGATTTAGTGCATGAAATTTGTCCTGAAGGGGTCACTACCGAAGCGGATTCTTTATCGGAGGCAAAAGAAGCCTTGAACCAAACTGAATTTTCTATCATTTTCCTTGATATAAATCTCAAGGGGGATTTAGGTTTTGATTTAGTTCCATTTGTACCGCCGCAAACAAAAATTGTATTTATTACCGCTATGGATAAATATGCTATTCGTGCTTTTGAGGTTAATGCAATAGATTATATTGTAAAACCGCCAACTGTCGAGCGTATACAAAACGTATTTAATAAAATAGAAAATAAAAAATACGAACCTGTTCTTAAAACTTTCACCTTAGAAGATAGAGTATTTGTTCAAACTGATGAGACTTTTCAGTTTATTCAATTAAAGGAAATTCAATATATTGAGGCAAAGGATGTGTATTCTATGATTTATATATTGGGTATAAAACCAACCCTTATTCGGAAATCACTCTCAGACTGGAGAAATATTTTACCTGAAAATCATTTTTTTAGAATTCACCGCTCAACAATTGTAAATATTAATAAGATTCATCATATATCACCATTTGGGAAGGGAACGTTTCATGTCTATTTGAATGGCTTGGAGACTCAATTGGTTATGAGTCGATCATATGCGATCGAATTAAAGAAAAGATTAATCGTATAAAAAACGGATAAACTGTTAGACCGTTGTATTTGGCTTTACTGTTTATCTGCCTGCCCACCGAAGAAGGGACATGACAATAATCCTATTAATGTAATCGAAATATTACTGTCATTATTCTTCTTTTTCCTTTTCCCTTTCCTCTTCCATCTAACTTCAAACTTCTTCCCCGGTCCCACTCACATCACCATAGACCCTTTCGCAACATAATAGAACCATTCACAACATTGTATGATGTTTTTAAAATTATTCCAATTATTATCTAAGCATGAATTTTGCTACACCTAAATCAAACATACAAGAGTCAGGACAAACGATTTCAGTCTTAGCCGTCGATGACGAAGCACTCGGTTTGGCTGCATTGGCGGAAGTAATTGAGAATAAAGAAAACACGATACTTTGCGGTGATGCTAAATCGGTCCGTGAAGCTATAGCAATTGCAGAAAAAAATCATGTAGATATTTTAATTTCAGATTACCATCTTGGTGATGGCACGGGCTTAGATATATCGACACAATTAAAATTAATGCATAAAACAATCATTGTATCTGCAGATGTTGCCGTAAAAAAGATTGCAGAAAAAATGAATATCCCTTTTTTAATGAAACCAATCGTTACCACAGAACTGGAAACGATGATCAAAGAATTTTCTTCAAAAGCAAACAAGGAAGACAAATGATAAAACAAACAATAAATGTTCAAAAATGGTTTGCCATACGAACCACAATCATGGTTGCATTTATACTCATGACAGGTCTGGGTGCCCAAAGTAAAGCCATCCAACGGTCAGGTATATCCGCCGGTAATATTCAAGCCAAAGGTAATGCGTATCAGTTGAATGGCACCGTGGGACAAAATGTTATTGGTGTATCCCAATCGAACCAAAACAAAATATCTTCTGGCTACTGGGGCTGGATCGTTCGCTGGACTTCATTGGGAACAGACGATGAGGAAATTATTCCCAACTCATTTATGATTAAACCGGCCTATCCCAACCCATTTAATCCTTCGACAAAAATTGATCTGGAGATTCCGGATGGTGGATTGGTTCAAATTACCATCTATGACCTCTTGGGCCGAATCGTATTGGATCATAAAAAAGATTATCCCGGCGCGGGCCATTATCAATTTGTATGGAATGCCCGTACGATTGCAGGACAACAACTGGCCACGGGCACATATATTGTTACTGTGCGCCACAAAAATAATTTTAATACACAAAAAATCACATTTCTTAAATAGGAACTAACACCATGAAAAAACTAATCGCAATACTAATGATTTCGACACTTTTTGCTCAAGTACCCCATAAGATGAGTTTCCAAGCTTATCTTACGGATAGTAACAATATGCCTGTTGCACCAGGCAGTTATGACATAACCTTCCGCATTTACGATGCCATGACAGATGGTACAAAAATTTGGGAAGAAACCCAAACAGTAACCGTTGATGGGAGTATGGTTAATGCAATGCTCGGGGCAACAGTGCCATTGGTTCCTATCGGAAAATCGGGTTATTTAGAAATCCAACTAAAGGATGATATTCTGAGTCCACGACAAGAAATCGGTGCCAGTATGTTTTCTTTACAAGCACATACAGCATTAAGGGCGCCGGGATATGCTAAGTTGGACACCCTTTCATTTTATGCAAAGTCCGGTGATATTGTTGCGAATACGGATAATCAAGCTTTAAGTCTTAGTGGTGATACATTATATATCAGCAATGGAAATGCAGTGGCTCTTGCGCCATACAAAGATACATTTACCACAGGTCAGGCCAGTGCCATTGTCGCAAACACGGCCAAGACTGGTATCACAACAGATCAGGCCAGCGCCATTGTTGCCAATACAGGTAAAACAGGCATTACCGCGGACCAAGCCAGTGCGATTACCGCCAACACGGCCAAGACAGGTATCACAACAGATCAGGCCAGCGCCATTGTTGCCAATACAGGTAAAACAGGAGATACCGGAGCAAGAGGAGCCGCAGGTACAAACGGAACAGATGGAGCGAAAGGTGATACCGGAGCAGCAGGTGCTAAGGGTGACCAAGGTATTCAGGGGATTCAAGGACCACAAGGAGATATCGGACTAACAGGTTCGGCAGGTGCAAAAGGAGCAACAGGTGCTGCAGGTGCTGCAGGTGCTAAGGGCGATACAGGATTGACGGCAGATCAAATCACTGCAGTCAATGCCATAAGTGGTACCAATACTGGAGACCAAGACATCTCCGGTATTACGACCAACGCCACAGCGATTGCCTTGAATACAGCCAAGACAGGAATTACAACAGATCAGTCCACGGCCATTACAAATAATACAGCCAAAGTAGGTGTACCCACAGCTTATGCATTACCAACGACTGACGGATCCGGATCACAAGTTTTACAAACGGACGGCAGCGGTGCCGTCAGTTGGGCCACAGCGGGTTCCTACTTGCCTTTATCAGGAGGTAGCTTAACAGGTGATATTACTCTTGCCAATGGTAATGCCTTTAGATGGACTTCGGATGATGTAAGGATAGAAGGTACCACAGCGGGAGATAAAATATTATTCTACGCAGGAGGAACAGAGAGGTTAAGTATCGCTCAGACAGGGGGAGCAACTTTTGCGGATAATATATCAACCAGTGGTACAATTACGGCTGGGGCGATTACTATTCCAAACACAGATGGAACCAGCGGACAGGTATTGCAAACCAATGGTAGTGGCGCTTTAAGTTGGGCAACATCAAGTGGTGGCGCCAGCAATGTTACGGGATTATCCGATGCATTGGTGGAAGACAATTCAATGTACATCGGAAATGATCCTTCCTCTAGTACAAGTACAGCACAATATAATGTAGCAGTAGGTGCAACCGCATTAGATGCGATTACAACAGGTGATAAAAATGTAGCAGTAGGTTATGATGCTTTAACAGCAAACACCACGGGCGCTCAAAATACTACCTATGGATTTGAAAGTTTGAAATCAAACACCGCGGGAGATTATAATACCGCCTCTGGATATCATAGTATGAGATCAAACACAGAGGGAAGTTATAATACTGCCTCTGGATCTTTTAGTTTGAGATCTAACACCACGGGCATTCAAAATACCGCATCTGGATATCGGAGTTTGTATTACAACAGCACGGGAACTAGAAACATTGCAATGGGTTATGGTGCCCTTGATGCAGCAGACACAGAAAACGACAACCTTGCCATTGGTTATGACGCTTTAGGCGGATCCATTGCTGGAGGTGAATTCAATGTAGCCATAGGGAACTATTCTATGGATGCAAATACCAGCGGGGACTATAATGTTGCTGTCGGGTATGATGTCTTAACTGATAACACAACCGGAGGTCATAATACAGCATCAGGGTATAGATCATTGCAGAATAATACCACTGGTTGGGGCAATACGGCTAGTGGCATGCAGACTTTATCCTTTAACACTGAGGGGATCGGAAATGTAGCAATCGGATACAATAGTATGTTGGGAAATACACAAGCAAATTATAATACAGCAATAGGTTATCACTCTCTTTACAATACGTATAGTAATTCTGGTGCCAATACATACAATGTAGGGTTAGGATACAAAGCAGGTGATTTAATTACCACAGGAACCAATAATGTAATATTAGGAGCAAATGCAGACCCAAGCGCTAATAATGGTACCAACCAGATCGTGATTGGGTATGACGCCACGGGAACAGGTGATAATTCTGTTTCATTGGGTAATACTTCCATAAGTAGTATTAAGGGGCAAGTTTCTTTTACAACGTATTCTGACCGGCGCATTAAAAAGAATATTGTAGATAATGAGTTGGGGCTGGCGTTTATCAATAAACTACACACCGTTACATACAACTTAAAAAACCCTGCCGATTACCCTGAAGCAATCTTAGAAGAACGCTTTAAAACAGGTGATGAATCCAGACCGACAGACAATACTAAAACACAAGATGGCCTCATCGCCCAAGAAGTGAAAGCAGTGTTGGATGAATTGGGGGTTGAGTGGAGCGGATGGTCAAAGAATGATTCTGATGGCAAACAGGGTATCCAATATGGCGCCTTGACTGTGCCTTTGATAAAGGCAATCCAAGAACAACAAGCGCAGATTACAGAATTGCAAAACAAGATCAATGCCATAATGGAAATGCAAGCCAGCGCATCAGCTTCGAAGTCTTATGGTGAGGGCGATCAGTAATTAAATGAAACGCCTCTGGGTCAAATAGCCCCACTACTTGTGGGATTATGGGTAGATTTGAATGTCTATAAAAATAGTGCTTTAATATTATAAGATAAAACAGGAGAAGATCATGAATAAAATAATCACAACTATATTACTTGTAATGGGATTTCTCAAGGCTCAGGATGAGCCACTACGGGTGCTGATCCCCTGGTACAACTACCCCATCCATTGGTCGGCGGACTACCAGTGGGACGACCTCGCCAGCTCGGCCTCGCAAATCCCGATCACCGCCATCATCAACGCTAACAATGGTCCCGGATCGGGAGGCCCCAACGCAGACTATATAGTGGGTATGTCGGAATTGGCCGATAAAGTAACCACAGTAGGCTATGTGCCTACGGGATACGGAAACCGCGATATCTCGACCGTGAAGGCTGAGATCGACGAATGGGCAGACCATTGGGTTCCTCACGGCCTCTCGGGAATTTTTATCGATGAAATGTCAAATGAAACCAGTAAACTATCCTACTACGAAGACCTCTACGTATATATTATGAGCAAGCCCGGCCTCGAGGAGGTCCACGGCAACTCTGGGGTGTCCTCGGAAGAAGTCTATGTGTCGGCGCCCGCGACCACAGCTCTGGTGATCTCCGAAAACTACATGTCGGAGTGGCCATCGTATGTCACTGACTCCTGGGTCAATGAATACGATGCGGCACGCTTCTCGATGCTTGTCCACACCGCCAGTACGACCAGCGAAATGCAGACCGCCATAGATCTTGCACTGCAACGCAACATTGGCTTGGTATACGTCACCGATGACGTGATGCCCAATCCTTGGGACAAACTCCCCACCTACTGGCAGGAACAAGTCAACTACATCAAGTCCTTGAACCAGGGTAATGATTCAGGAGAACCTACATTTAAAGATATGGATACAGATGGTGATGGGTGTTTAAGTGAAGAAGAGTTTGAGAATGCTAATAACGGTAATTAAAACTTCATCCTAATTCTTAAAAAGCCCCTCACTTAAGTGTGGGGCTTTTTTGTTTATAAAATAGACACCCACATTGTTGTATAATTATTTGTAATTTTCTGTATGAAACGCCTCTGGGTCATTTTATTTGGAGGAATATTATTTGTGTTATAGATTGGATAAAAGAAACGAAGAAAGATATATGAAATCATCAATAACTGCCATTCTATTATTTATTTTTATGGGCTGCCAACCACCAAGTGGTACCGTGGAGCCGTCAAAAAGACCTTTGGGCAATATTGCAAAAAAATATCAATCGGATGGTAAAAAATTAATTGATGTAGCTTTGTCCGATACGGCTGGATTTCTTCGATTAGGAGAAATGTGTGATACCTTTGGTCCTCGATTTAGTGGGACGGATAACCTTGAAAAAGCATTGGATTGGATACTCGAAGAAATGAAGGCCGATGGGCTTGAAAATGTCCATGCAGAAGACGTCATGATTCCTAAGTGGGTAAGAGGAGAAGAGTCTGCTCAAATGATTGCTCCTTGGAAGAAAAACCTCCATATGTTAGGTCTAGGTGGAAGTATTGGTACGGGTCCAAATGGAATTACTAGTGAAGTTATTGTTGTTAATAGTTTCGAAGATTTAGAAGCTAGATCATCTGAAGCTAAAGGGAAGATCGTACTTTTCAATGTCCCCTTCACAAGCTATGGTAAAACTGTACAATATCGATCTGGTGGTGCAATTGCAGCTGCTAAGGCAGGAGCTATTGCAAGCATTATTAGATCTGTAGGACCATTTTCAATGAATACACCACATACAGGTGGAATGCGTTATGAAGATGGCATAAAAAAAATTCCTCATGCAGCAATAACAGTTGAAGATGCTGCTATGATATCACGAATGGTTGACAGAGGTCAAACCATCAAAATTAAATTATATATGGAAGGGAAATTCGAGCCAGATGCTTTATCAAGAAATGTAATGGGAGAGATTAAGGGTTCTGAATTTCCAGATGAAGTGATTGTCCTAGGTGGCCATATAGATTCATGGGATGTTGGACAAGGTGCTATGGATGATGGCGGCGGTTGTGTCGCAGCATGGCAAGCTCTCAAAATGATGAAAGAATTGGGAATAAGGCCAAAACGCACTATACGTGTGGTCATGTGGACGAATGAAGAGAATGGTATGCGTGGAGGCAATGCTTATAGAGATGCTCATATAAATGAACTTGATGATCATATTTTAGCAATGGAATCAGATGGAGGCGTCTTTAAACCTTCTGGTTTTGGTTTTACAGGATCTGATGAAGCAATGAATATTTTGCAAGATATTGGAACGTTACTTTATTCTATTGAATCTGGAGTAATAACCAAAGGCGGTGGTGGAGCCGATATTGGACCGATCATGCGTGAAGGCGTTCCCGGTATGGGATTGAGAGTTGAGGGTTCTAAATATTTTTGGTATCATCACACCAATGCGGATACTTGGGATAAATTAGATCAGGATGAATTTAATCGATGTGTGGCAACCATGGCTGTTATGGCGTATGTGGTTGCGGATATGGATGATCGCTTACCACGATAAAGTATTGTGTTGGGCAACGTATCATCTTGGTGTAACTTATTCAACCCTATCCGTAAATAAGTAGAGTGTCCCATTTGAAAAAAATCATAAATCCTTTTATTTTTTGCGCTGTATTAGTGTGCACTGGTCAGCAGTCTAATCAACCCGTCGGCATATCTGGTCCAATTGATGTACTAACAGATTTCCCTAAACGGGAATTGTGTGGTTTGCCCATCATGACTGATGAATGGCATAAAAATGTTATGGAATATATGCGTATAAATTATCCAGACGAATACCTGGCCTTACATCGCCCGCCTGTGTTAAAGAAATCTTATTCAGTTGGTGATGTTGCCACATTTTACGTAATTCAAGATGATGAATCCGGCGGAACAAAACGAGTGCAAGTTGGGGCTAAATTATTGGCCAAAGGTAATCATAATGCTATTTGGGCCGACACCGTTGCTATGCTCTCCGCTAATAATATTTCAGAAAATCTGGCCAAGGATTACCTTAAACTCCTTGAAGAATCAACACCGGCATTTTCTCGGGATACTTCAAAAGGGATTTATGAATTAGAAACAGAATATTTTGGGGAACCACCAAACAAGGATGGTGATGGTGTTGTTGACTTTTTGTTTGCGACCTTATATTCTGGTGCGGCTGGATATTTTTCACCTTTAGATCAAACAAATGGTGCGGGAAGTAATCGTCGGGATATCGTTTATATTGATGTGGGCTCGGGGATATCCTACACAAAGGGTACCTTGAGTCATGAACTTCAACATTTAATCCATTATAATTATGATAAAAATGAGAATACTCAATTCAATGAGGGCTTGAGTGAAATGGCTACCATAATCTGTGGTGGTGATTATATTTCTCATTCATATTATTTGCAGAAACCTAACGCTGTTAGTTGGGCATGGGATAGTAATGTAGAGGATTATTCAATGGCATCTTTGTTTACCCTGTATTGGGTAGAGCAATTTGGTGACGCTGCCATTAAAGAATTTGTCCAAATGAAATCAGGGAGTAATTCTGTTCGCGGGTTTACCGCTTTCAATAAATTGCTCCAAAATCATGGTTTTACCGGCGGTCTGAATAATTGGTTTAAAAATTGGTTTATCGCTAATTATGTTGATGATATCAGTTTTAACCCAAAGTATGGATATAAGGCTTGGATATCCATGCGTGCTGCACCCACCTTTACGTATGCCAAAGCCAATATTGAACAGGCAGAAAACATAGTATTGGGTTTTACACCCAATTATATTTTATACACCAATTCCGCCGATTCAATGGCGATTACATTCTCCGGTGTAACACTAACCAAACCGGAATATGTCTCAATTGAAACGACTGATTCGAGCCGAACGTTGAAGGAATTGTCTGATGGTATTATGCACAGGGTAGATAATGACTCACTAAAAGTTCGCAAGGCTATTTTTATAGTAGCGAATACTCAGGATTTTAACCTGACCTACGATTTTACATCCTCTGGGATAGACGCTTCTGAATATTCTGAATACCAGGAGATTGCTTATGATGACGGTACGGCTGATACATTTACCGGTAGTGATGGATCATCTTTTGGATGGCTGGGCTGGGGGGATAATAGTGCTGGAATGGGTTGGTCCATGTATTTCAAACCGGCTATGGTTCAAAACCAATTGGTAGAATTTAAAATTTTGGCAAATTTTTCCCAAGATTTCAGTGGCTCAACACTTGCGGCTGATGCGGACAGAGATTTTTCTGTTCATGTATGGAAGCCAACCGGTGCAGATGGCTCGGTTGAGGACCTGATCACCCCTTTTAATTGGTCTACGAATCGTCAAGGGTTCACATCTGAATTCATTTCAATTGATCTTACACCTTACAAAGACCAATTAAAAGATCATTCAGAAGTATATATCGGGATTGTAGAGGATGATGATGTTGGTACTTACATGGCTATAGACAAAAATGTGAATGACGAAACATATACTTATGCCCACAATATGAATGGTGCAGGAAAAATGTTCAGTTTCTCTGGGTTGAGCGTGGGAGGTACCTCGCTGGAAGGGTGGAACTATATGATGCGTGCCACCTATTTCTATTCAGACACCACCCAGCCTGCCTTTAAGGCTGGCTTCGTTCAAAATCCTGTATTTACAGATGAGCTTGATTTATATGTAATTGCCAATTCGTTAATAAGCCCAAATAAAGTAAAACTTACGGTAACGAATGATGGTGAAACTGAACAACTGAACGCAGCAGTATTAACGGGGAATGATAGTATTTTAATTGCTAACCAATATCGATTGAATTCAACCGGAACCCTGGCGCTTAATGTGAAAGGCGGTTTACGTTATGGCTCTTCTTCCACTGATACAACTTTTTCGTTTACCGTTGCCCAAGCACTGGCTAAGAAAGCTGCAGTTATTGCTTCCTCCGATTCCCGCTTTGAAATGAAAATTCCCGCCGGTGCTCTTAAAGAGGACACTTACCTCATATCCGTTATTAACGATGGATTGTTCTCACCTAAGCATATATCGGAAACGATTGGGAATACCTTTTCCGTGGGGCCGTTCGGCAAGGAATTGGATGAACCTGTTATCCTCCGGGTTGAACTTCATGAAGATGTTATTGCCGCAAATAATCCAGAGCACTTATCCATTGGATATTGGGACGGGGAAATATGGCGAGAACTATTTACGCAAATCTCCAAGGATGGCAATTATCTTACGGGAAGAGGTACCCATTTGGGCCATTATGCCCTTATACAAAAAGGTAGTGGTTCACCACTAGCGACTAAAGATGAGTTTATTCCCACAGAATATGCTTTAAATCAAAATTACCCTAATCCTTTTAACCCGGAAACCATGATTACATACGAAATACCGGAAGGAGTATTTGTGAACCTTAAAGTATTTGATATTTTAGGACGGGAAGTAATTGATCTTGTTTCAGAAAACAAATCGCCTGGCCGATATCAAGTTTTATGGAATGGACAAAATCGTTCTGGTAATCCTGCTGTCAGTGGTATTTATTTCTACCAACTTTCAACCGGTGAATACAAACAAACTAAAAAAATGATTTTGGCGAGGTGAAATGATGCGTATTACAAAATTATTATTTGTGGCTGTAATCATCTTAAGTTCGTGTAAAAAAGAGACTAAAACACAATATGATGTTACTTTTTCTCCATCGGAATTAGACTATGGCAGTATGGAACTGGGTCAATCCAAAACTGAAACCATCACCGTCACGAACAATGATGGTTCAAGCGGGACGTATGTAGGAATTCTGGAGGTAATGGATACACCGGGATATACCATTGAAGGCGAAAACAATATTTCACTGGATAAGGGAGCTTCTCAAGAGGTAAAACTAACATTTAAACCCACAGCACTCCAAACCTACCAGGGTAGATTCACTGTTATTGATGAAAGTAGAGAATTGGATTTCTTCTACGAAATGCCGATCAAAGGTACGGGGGTTGGTCCGGTTCGATTCTCAACAAATGAAACAATCCTTAGCTTTGGCCTTGTTAGAGATGATTCACCAAAAACAATGGACCTGGCTATTCATAATAGTCCCACATCCGGTTTCCCATTAAATATAACCATCTCTAAAACAACAGGTGATTTTTTTATAGCTGATAACCAGACAGACTATATAATTGATATAGGGGGTTCTTTAACTCTAAAAGTGACTTATAGTCCAGTATCGTTGGTGTCAAATGGCTCACTTGAATTCACTCACAATTCATCAGTGAATTCAAGCCCCACGACAATTTATCTTAAGGGTGTTATGGACAAAACGGATGATATTATTTCAAGCATTTCATCTGGCTGGACGAAGTTTGAAACGGGTAATTATTCTGGAGGAATGGATGACTTTCAAAATGTAATGACATTTGTGACCATTAGCTCATTGTATGACAGCCTTCATTCAAAGGTGTTAGTCGGCCGTGGTTGGTCTTATGCTTTTATGCGGAATTACAATGAAGGGTACGATGATTTGTTAAAGGTGTATAATGATTATGCTGGCCATACAACATCCCAAGCCATGTTTGACATTTATGCCGGTTTGGCCATTATAGGAAATCTAAGTGGTTTTTATTCAGATGTAATCACCTACGCATCCGCATTGCTCACGGGGGATGCTGATTATGTTTTTTCACATAAGACAACGATTGACCATAAAGATATTCGAATGACCCGAGTTCAGGCTTATTACAATATAGGAGATTTTGTGAAAGCTGCAGGTGATATGGATGTTTTGGATTCTGCCAACGCCCCCCATTCAAGTGACCCGACTACTTTATTATCGGCCATTCAAGCATTGTCCGGTTCTTTATAGTTGGATTTAAAGGGTAAAACAGCCATAGTCACCGGAGCCTCTCGCGGTATCGGTCCATATATTGCAAAAACGCTTGCAGAA